>Ga0209174_10000007_pt1 | contig 249491 bp, 227 predicted proteins | sample JI91814BDNA_FD_187505 | JGI IMG/M metagenome (GOLD analysis project Ga0209174, IMG submission 187505) | Wastewater effluent complex algal communities from Wisconsin, to seasonally profile nutrient transformation and Carbon sequestration -... | ecosystem: Engineered > WWTP > Effluent > Algae...
GCTCTATTTTCTTAAATTGTTCCCTGCTTATGTCACTTGGGTATGGCTTGCGCATTTAAAATCCATTTTTCATCATCTTATATGCGCTTGAGTTTAACTCATATTAAAAAGATTTTAAACAGGTTCTGACAAACAACAAATTCTAAACCAACCACGCCAACAAACTATGCCAACTATATCCATTTTTAATCGTTTCTTTGAGATATCAATAAAATCTGCTTCTTTAGCTCTTTTTGCCGAAGATTTTAGGAAGGTTGAGATGGCGGTGTACGACATAAATAGTGTATCCGGTAAGTTGAAACTAAGCTTTCCAGAGCAAGCTATAGATTTTATGTTTTCCCATATAGAATTACTTTCACCAGCAGACGATAAAATATTAATACTGGCATTATATAATGTATTGTCAAATAATTTAAAAGATATTTTTTATCAATCCGTTCCACTAAATATTAAAGTTATGAATATTTATAAACATATCATATCGAATGCCATGCATATAGCAGAAGATATTAAGCAACATATTGAATATTATAATTCACCTGATTTTAAGAATAAGTTCCCTACTCCTACCGAATATAAAAATTTTTATGATGCTTTTATTAATCAATATTACATTAAAGGAGAAGAGCTACTTGGGCTACTGAAAGAAAAAGGAATAATAATCATATCTGATGATGGAATAATTAGATATGTTGACAATCGAGAACCATTACTATCTGATTTTTAAAATCGCAAACCGAGTTTTTAAAACATATGACATTGCGGCATGTGCATTAAAAAACATACCGCAATTTAACCATACCAGCATTGGCAATGAACCCAGCTCTAACTTGCAATTCATACACAAACTGCACTTGCGTGTCATCACTTAAATTAAAGCCACAATTGGCATCAAAACTAACGCTCCATCTTGCCGGCGTAGTCACATAAGTAAAAATTGGGCTCCCAGATATGAAGTTTGCTGCAGTCTTTTCAGCAGAACTGATCACGTCATATGCCAACGTCAGCGCCAATACCCCACGTGCTTTTAACCACGATCTATCAACTTTGTAGGTGGTTCTACCGCCTAGCCCCAGAGTTAGTACATCGCGCGTACGATTATTATTGACGTATAATGCTGCTGGACTAGCACTGTTCTCAGCGTATGCAGGACTATAAACAAGCCCGTATTTTAATGTACCGACCGGAGTAAAATTGCCCCAGGACATATTTTTAATTTTCTGTCCATAGTTACACAAAAATCCACCTTGATAACCATGAAAACTATAACCTGTACTAAAATCGTTACCAGTGATATAAATACGCCGTGTACCAGTATTTAAATTAGAAGCACCATTTAACATCCATTCAAAAAAACCATCAGCATTTTTATATAACAAATGATTACCATACAAGATCGCATGATAGCCAATCATTCTGTTGCTCGCACCAGGACTGGTTTTAGTTTGAACATTAGTACTAGAGCGCGCCATCGCTGCACCTAATAAGTTTCTATCGCTAAATTCCCAATCTAAACCTAAAATAGCACCCCCAGAATAGGCACGATAACCGGGATTATTATCCACAATATCTTGATTTGAAACGCTACCAAAAGGCCCAAACCAAACCGCAGTGTTAAAATTAATATCCCCCGCAGCAATACCAGCAACACCGGGTAGATCAGCACGCAGACCATTTATACGTTGCTGTACCTGACTTAGAATTACATCTTGTTGTGCAATATTTATCACTCCAGTATTTAAATCTGGCACTAATTGATTTACATATGATTCTAATTCTTGTTGAGTTAAGGCATTACCCAAGGCGTTGATCAAAACAAATTGTGAATTATTCAAAGGATCTAACGACATTTGCCCAATAATTGGCCCGATAACTGGATTGCTTGGATTTAAAGAACCTTTAACCAATGTCACATTAAGTTGTGTCGCGGTTTGCTGACTTGACCAAGTGTTAGCTACCGTATCTACTGGCAATGCAAATGGCACTGGTGATGGCGTGATAGATGCGCCAGTGGCTAAATTCCAATTATAAGTATTACCAGCAACTGCATCGATAAAATTGGAACTAAACGTAGCGCCAATACTACCAAAATTAATTACACCGCTACTGTTTATTACACCAACCGTGCTAGCATTAGTAATTATAAATTTGGTCAGGCCAGTGCTAGTATACGAATTTACATTCAATGGTCCGGCCAATACCAAGGTACCAGCATTATTTGCGGCCACACTACCGGTTATTGCCGCGTTAAAATTAGCAGCTGCACCACTTTGAATGTTTAAGGCAGTGTTTACACCACTGATAATACCATTAGTTGTTAACGTGCCATTAACTACATTTATGCTGGGAATACCGCTGATATTGCTATTAATAGTAGCATTGGTCGATGGATAAGCATTAGCTAATGAATCCACCCCAACCGTTAAACTACTACTACCACCGCCAACCACTGTACCAGATAGCACGGCACTGTTATATAAATATAAAGCATTGTTAACAGTTAACGTACCAGCATTCATACTGATAGTACCGGAGTTGTTAATGGTATTATTTAAAGTCAAACTTTGCGTGGAATTTAATGTGCCAGATACAGTGATTAAACCGGACAAACCCAAACCATTTACCACTGCATTATTTAACGTACCACTGATAGTAGCCGTACCGGTACCTGACATAACCGCATTTAACGTTGCTGTAGCACCACTGGCGACATTAAAATTAGTGTTAACATTACTAACAGCAAAACTGTTAGCAAAAGCTCCTGCAGCAACATTAATGCTTGGGAAACCTGTAATCGCTTGGCTGCTAACGAAGGCCGTGCTACTGACCGTGTTGCCAAATGAATCAACACCAACCGTTAATAACGATCCAGAAATATTGCTCCCAGTAAATGTACTGCTACCCAGCATGTATAAGTTACCGGTAACCGCGCCGCCGCCAGTAGTGGCTAAAGAAGAAGTGTTGTAAACATTAACTGAGGTAAAACCTATAGAATTACTGGTAGAAAATGTATTGGCGTTGGTATTGCCAAATGAATCTTGGCCGATACTTAAGCTGCCGGTAGTAGTCACGTTACCACCAATACTACCCAGCCCTGCCACATATACTCCGCCGGTATTGGTAAACGAAGTGTAATTGCTAGGTGTAAAAGCTGCTTGTACGTTCAAAGCACCAGCGTTAGTAAAGGCACCGGTAGTGGCTACCGAATTGGTCATCAAAGTTAAGGTCGCACCACTTGCAATATTCACTGCCCCAACTGTCGGTAAACTACCAGCAGAAACTATTAGGGTACCGGATTGTATACTAGTACCACCTTGATAGTTATTATTATTAGAACTAAAAGTAACCGAAGCACTGTTGGTGGTATTAACCACTACTCCCGCATCATAGTTACTAGGTGGTGCATTAGTATCAGCCTGAATCGCAAAAGTCGCCGCCAAACTACTGCTATTTAAAAACTGTAAGGATGCATTTTGAAACAAAAATATGTCACTCGCATAACCGGTACCACCAGTACCACCACTACCACCAGCAGTAGAGTTACTAGTTGAGGTTAAAGTACCAGCAAGCTGCAAGATGGCACTATCACTAACAAATATTGCCCCACCGATCCCAGCACCACCACCACCTAAATTGTTCGCCACCCCAGCACCAGCAAAACTACCACCGCTACCAGCAACCGCGCCGGCACCACCACCACCACCAAAGCCACCGCCGCCGCCAGCCTCTGTGCCATTAGCACTAATCGCGCTACCCGCACCACCACCGCCACCAAAACCACCACCACCTCCACCACCAAACGCACTAGCACCAACCGCGCCCGAACCACCGCTACCGTAACCACCACCACCACCACCGTTAAAAGTGCCGGTACTGCCATTACCTCCGCCATTACCACCACCACCGCCAGCAGAGTTATTGGTGGTATCACTAGCACCACCACCGCCGCCACAATAGCCACCATTACCACCGCTACTGCCACTAGCACTTATACCTGCGCCAGCACCACCACCAGTCCCGCCCGTACCACCAGCGGCACCACCCGCCCCACCACCATAACCTGACAGCGTCGCACTGTAGGCAACGCCACCACCGGTAGCTCCAACCCCAGGATAGTCACCACCGCCGCCGCTAGCCGAACCAGCACTAGTACCAATTGTCCAACTAGCACCACCACCACCACCTTGGTATTGATTAACACCGTTACCGCCCTGTGCTAAACAGTTCTGGATCGTCACACTACTTAAATTTAAAGTCTGCGCGTAGTCGACATAAATGCCGCCACCAGCGCCCATGCCGCCACCGCCGCCACCAAAACCACTACCACCCTGCGCCAATCCTTGCGATAAGGTTAGATTACTCAAGCTAATTGATGCTTGATAGGTAGCAAACAGTAGATAGCTATTAGTGCCAGAAATAGTTTGTGAACCAGTTGGACCATTGATGGTTACCCCATTCTGAATAATGGGCAAATTTGCTGTTAGGGTTATAGGGCTAAGCCCAGAATTGAAGTTAATAACATTGTTAGCTGCTGCACTACCTGCCGTGCCAGAGCTATTGAGTTGGTTAATGGCATAACGCAAGGTGCCAGCTGAACCATCATCAGCATTGCTAGTTACAGAATAAGTGGCCGCAAATGACGCCGACACGCAAACACATAAAAGTAGGCATAAACACCATCGCCACAGCATACCGTGGTAGAAATTACATAATAAAAATTTTATTCCCGAGATGTATGGCAAAATTCTTCCTTAAATCACCAGCGACAATACGCGCCTTTAAATTATAATCCATGCGCCGAGTAAGCCTAAATTTCATCAGTAAAAAAATTCTCGGCTATAATTTGGATATGAGTACATGCCTTAATAGCTATTATCAAATTTTTTCCGGTTTTGTTGATGCAACAGGGCGTGTTGTATCTGCCGTGCCCAAAATCACAGAAGCATTACCACCCGCTATATTAGAAAGTGGCTCGCAAGTTACTGCCGCGGCAATGTTACTCGGCTCTAATCCAAGCTTTACTAATGGCTATAATTTAATGCAACAAGTTGGTAACCTAGTATATTCCTCTGCCGCTGTTACGCCACAATTAATCAGCGCAGCCAGCGAGACATTAAAACCCTATGCAGATTTTGCCGCGAAGGAAATAGAAGTAACAGCCTAATAAAAGCCAAAACAACAAATTGCAAGCTTGTATTGGTTTTTCTTTCACAGTTTTTCCATAAACGACGGCATTTTTCAAGCCAACCAAAAGAACGTTCAACAACCCAACGCTTCGGGATGACCACAAACTTGTGCAATTCACTACGTTTAGCTATTTCTACAGTTGCTCCAAGAGTTTCTTTTATTGCCGTTGCAAATGGAGCTCCAGAGTAACCGCCATCAACCAGCATAGTTTTAACGCTCGATAAATTTTCTTTTGAAGCTGATACCATATTAATAGCGCCTGCTCGATCAGTGACATTTGCTGTTGTGATATAAATTGCATGGGGCAGACCCTGCGTATCAACTGCAATATGACGTTTTATACCAGATATTTTTTTACCTGCGTCATAACCTTTATTTTCTGCTGTATCTGTATTTTTAACACTCTGTGCGTCCACAATACAAAAACTGGTTTTCTCTGTCCGACTATTGTTGGGACGGGCCTCGCCAACTAATTTTTTTTAAGACTCTGTCAAGTATGCTTGAATTAGCTTCTTTTTGCTCACTCCATATTTGAAAATATGCATGCACACTTCGCCACTTTGGAAAGTCATTAGGAAGGGCTCGCCACTGACAACCCGTCTTAAGTACATACAATACAGCGCAGAAAACCTCATACAATTCTAATTTCCTAGGGGCTGTTCTTTTACGCGCAGCTAAAAGGATAGGCTCTATTATTGCAAATTGCTCGCGTGTAATGTCGCTTGGGTATCGTTTGCGCATCTCAAAATCCATTTGAAGTTTAGAGATCCAAATACTAGCACATTAATGAAGACTTTGAACAGGCTCTTACTGGTCTCGCTGCTTGCGCCCTCGTTGGAGCAGCAATTTCTTATACCATGACAGATCCGGATAAAAACACACAAAAACCCTAAAACCATGCCAAATGGCTGATAAATGGGTTTATTGGCCACATTATGGCCAATAAATGTAGTTTATTGGCCAAAAATAAGCTATAATGGCCAATAAACAGGTTTATTGGCCACGTTCTGGCCAGTGGAAAAATACTATGCCAGTCAAGACTGCAATTTTAGACATCTTACGTGGAAGTGAAACGCCCCTTAAAGTTGAGCAAATTCACAAAGCATTAGCAATAGAAATTTCTTTACGCAGTATTCGCCGCTATTTACAACAATTACACCAAGCTGGCCTAATAGAATTTCAGGGTGCTTACAAGGCCCGGCATTATAAAATCTCTTCACAAGCAAACAACTCTACGAATTCAGATATTAAATACAGTATATTTTCGCCATTTAGTTTGAACATTCTGCAAAGTATACAAGCACCACTGTATCAACGAGAGCCTTGCGCATATAACCTTAATTGGTTACTCGCATATATGCCCAATCAAAGTTATTATCTATCTACACAGCAGCGACAACAGTTACAAGCGTACGGCAGACAGGATAGCGAATTACAGATAGCTGGAACCTATATATACAAGATTTACGATCGTTTATTAATTGATCTTTCCTATAATTCATCGCGCTTGGAAGGCAATACTTACTCATTAGCTGATACCAAAAATTTATTATTATATGGAAAAGGTGCTGTCCATAAGTTAGACTCCGAAAAAATAATGCTTCTAAATCACAAAGAAGCAATAAGGTTTTTGGTTGAAAACAATAAAAAAATCACGCTTAACATAGACACTTTTGGCACTTTACATTATTTATTAGCTGATGATTTAGTTTTGCCAGAATATTCTGGACGGGTGCGCACCGATTCTGTTAAAGTATCCGCTTCTGTTTATATACCCATAGATAACCCTCGCAAGTTAGAGGAAATTTTACATACCATTGCCAACAAAGCTCAACAAATATTAGATCCTTTCGAACAAAGCATATTTTTGCTAATCCATCTATCGTATTTGCAAGCGTATATAGATGTAAATAAGCGTTTAGCACGTCTAACCGCTAACATCCCATTAATCCAAAATAATTTGATCCCAATCTCTTTTAATGACGTTAGCATAGATGACTATCGAGCAGCAATGATAGCCATATACGAAATTAACCAACCACAGCCTTTAACCGAATTGTATACTTGGTCTTATATTAGAACAGCCAAAGAATACACAATAGCAACAAATGATCTAAATATTGATGAATTAAGGATCAAATATCGCACACAGCGTCGTTTATTGCTGCGCGATATAGTCAAAAGTGGTGTAACACATAACATCGAGGAATATATTCAAGCCTACGCACAACAAAATGACGTCTCGGTACATGAACAAGAGAAGTTCATGCATGATTGTTTGGCAGATTTGCAACATCTGGATCACAGCAACATTCTTGGCCTAGGAATTACTAAAGAAGAATTATCTACCTGGCGTAATAGCTTGTTAGATTTTTAACCATGAAACCTCAAATAATGGTGGAATTATAACCATTATACGTCTATAATATGGTGGAGTTATAACCATTTCCCAATGGAGTTATTTTGCTAAGATTTGTTGACCTAGAACTTATAAAATGGAGAGATCGAGAAAATCGCAAGCCTCTCTTACTTAGAGGAGCTCGACAAGTTGGAAAAACCTTCGCAGTAAGAAAATTAGGCCAGGATGTCTTTGATGCCTATGTGGAAATTAATTGCGAGGAATTAGAGTCAGCCTGTAAAACTATCTTCGAAAATGATCTCAACCCAGAAAGAATTTTAAGAGAGCTTTCATTATTGGCTAACATAAAAATAATTCCAGGCAGAACGCTACTTTTTATAGATGAAATACAAATTGTACCAAGGGCAATATTAGCACTTCGATATTTTTATGAAAAAATTCCTGAACTGCATGTTATTGCCGCTGGATCCCTAATTGAATTTGCATTAGAAAAGGTTGGAGTTCCGGTTGGTAGAATTGATTCACTATATATGTATCCAATGACTTGGATAGAATTTTTATTAGCTAATGACAAAAAATTGTTACACGAAGCAATTAATAATCATGATATTAACAATCCCATGCCAGAAGTTGCACACAAGCAACTTTTAAAAATACTTGGTGAATATTTTGCTTTAGGTGGAATGCCAGAAGTAGTAGCAACATGGGTCAAGCAAGCAGACGCATTACAATGTTTCAAAATACAACAAGCTTTAATAAACGATTACAAACAAGATTTCGAAAAATATACCAACAAATATCAAATCAAATATGTGACTTCACTTTTCGATCAAATACCAAGACAATTGGGACAAAAGTTTAAATTTCATCAAACTCCTGGGGAATTTAGAAAAAGAGAATTAGCTCCAAGTTTTGAATTACTGGTAAAAGCTGGGATTGTTCATCCAACATATCAAACTAGTGCACAAGGATTACCATTGGGGGCTGATGCAAATTTAGATAATTTTAAAGCTATTTTTGTTGATATAGGTTTGGCCCAAGCAATACTCGGATTAGATCTCAAAGAATGGATTATTAGCCCAAATGAAGCATTTATTAATCAAGGAAACATTGTAGAAGCTTTTGTTGGGCAAGAAATACTAGCATATGCTTACATGTTCCAAAAAAAGGAATTATATTACTGGCATAGAGAAGCTAGAACCAGTAGCGCGGAGTTAGATTACGTAATGCAAATTAATAATGATATTATCCCCATAGAAGTTAAAAGTGGTAAAACTGGGAAAATTAAAAGTTTGAGAGAATATCTAAAAACACACCCCAATACCGCATATGCGATCAAATTTTCTAGCCAAAACTACTCAGAATTTGAAGGGTTACGCTCATATCCATTATATGCGATAGCAAAAGCACTAAATATACCACAAGAATTATAAGTAATATCTTGCTACAAGATCATGTTACGTTCAACCACGCCACCTGTATTTCACAATGCCTAACTCCTCCAAAATTACTCACACGCAAGGTAAAGGCACAATGCACTGTATCGCCAACCTTGGCCGTGGTTTGAAAATTAAACCAAACACCATATAAACGTTGCTCACCTACCACTAGTTCTACGCGCGCATGCGTGCCATCGCCGATAGTGCGTAAATTGGCTAACATGCCGGTGGCTTCAAATATCGGCAATTCAAATTCGCGTCCATATGGTTCTAGTTGCGCTAGTGTTTCCAAAATTTGCAGATTATTTATGCCTAACGGCAATTCCCCGTCAGTCCAAATTACCGGACCCAAAGAATGCTGGGCCAATTGTTGTTGCACACTCAATTCAAATTGCACAGCAAATTGTGCATAATTAACGGCTTTTAAAGTAACACCGCCGGCACCAGCATGGCCACCAGCCGCCAACAACAAACCTGGATTCTGCTGCATAATCCATTGCAGTGCATTGCCAACATGGAATCCTTCTATGCCGCGAATTGAACCAGTCAAAATTTCTGGTTCAGAAAATTTTGGTGCCAAGAAAACTGTGGGACGACCAAAACTATCTTTAATTCTACTCGCAGAAATACCATGCACGCCCGAATGGCCTTCGGGTAAAAATATGCACAGCCCATAATTGCCAGCTTGCGATTGCTGTGCAGCCACCTGCAGTCCTTGGGTCGTGACTTTTTGTTGAATCGCTTTACGGGTTTTATTCTGATCTTGCAAATGATATACCCAACGCTGCGCAACAGAATCACTTTCAGCTAATAAAAAACTCACCGAGCCTAACGCAGAGGCTAAACGACCATCGCTATTTAATAATGGTCCGACTTTAAAGCCTAAATCTTCAACGCTAATCTCTGCATTAACTAAAGATTTTACTGCGCGCCAACATGGTCGACCACCAGCATTAATTAATTTCAAGCCATAGTTAACTACTGCGCGATTATTATAACTGCGCGCCATACTAACGCAATCTGCCACAGTCCCAACTGCAACAAAATCTAAACTATCTGTTATTTTAGGCGCATCTACTGCTAAATAACCACGTTGGATTAACTCCAAACGCGTCGCCGCCATCAACAACCATGCCACCATGCAGCCAGCAATGTATGGATCTGGATAAGCGCAATCTGCCCGCGTCGGATTTAAACAAGAATAAGCGCTTTTTGGCGGACCAGCCACAGGTAGCTGATGGTGATCGGTAACAATTACCGCGATGTTTTCTGCAGCTAAAAGCGAGATGCGATCTTCATCACTTGAACCATTATCGGCGGTAATTATTAAACTTGGTCGTGGTTGATCGTTTAAAATACGTTGCGCCACTGCGTTAGATAAGCCATAACCTTCGGTCAAACGATGGCCAATGTATGAACGCACCAATGCAGCAGGATGGCCAAACTTATGCACTAAATTGTCAAACAACACTGCGTGACTAGTTTGACCATCACAATCATGATCAGTTTCTAAACCTATTACTTCGCGCTTAATTATCGCTTCTGCCACACGTTCGCTGGCTTTAGCCATATCTTGCATACTAAGTGGATGATCGAGTAAAGAGAGTTTTGGCGTCAATAAATGCTGTAAATTAAAGTTTGTTGGTCGTGGCCTGGCCGCGATAATCTTAGCCAAAATTGGATCTAGCCCGCTAGCCAAAGCTTGTTGTTCTACTTCCAAATCTACCTTACGTGCTTGTATTTTTGGCGTTGGTAATACGAGGCCATCCCTCATATACATCTTCCTGTACAAATTCTGCATGATAACACGCTTTGCCATCAACTATAATTAATATTAATTTAGTCATGAGATTATCTATTATGTCCAAAGCTGGCGATGGCGACAATAGTTCCAAAAAGGGCGGTTTAACTTCGCTTTTTAATCGTCGCAAACGCAAAAAATCCATCTCCAGTGACGATGACAACGCTTCTGTAATACATAATACAGGAATAGACATAGATGTGAATTCAACTGTTAGTGATGGCAATTCGGTAATATATGACAAAGAAGAAGAAATAGACATAGATGCGGATTCAACCATGGATGACGATTTGGAATTCCCCAGCAACGAGCAAATGGAGCTATGGCTAAATTCTGATTCAGAACCTTTAGAAACCATTGATGAAGAAAGTGACGCAAATTTCGATCGGGAATTACAAGATGACGACGATGGTGCAATAGCCGGACAAATAAGCTTTCATAAAGAAGATGATGAGATACAGGGCCATATAGAATTTCCGCACCGGGATGATGCAGAAACACAAGGACAAATAGAATTTCCTAAGCTCAGCGACTCCCCATTTCTGGATGATTTACTAGGTGATGCTGATTCGGGTTTTCTTAATGTTATAACTTCTATACGCGCAAAAAAAGGCGTAGGAACTGGCTTAAATGTCCATGCCTTTGGATCAAACCTGCGCAATCTATTAAAGCAGGGATCAACTGAAAATTTATATGTGCCATGTTTAAGCGCATTAATGCGCGAATTAAACACACATAAGATCACTAACGAACAATTACAACAAGCTTTGCACTTAATGCAGAATTGGCGCCGTGGCAATAAATTAGATGCCCTACGCACAATTAATCCAGAGTTACCAAAGTTTTTAGGGAAAATGCTAAACACACAGTATTTGAAAAATCAAGACAACGCATTCTCGTTATACGCTACCGAACCAGAACTCAAACCTGGAAAACGTTTCAACTATTTAGGTCTTGGCTCTATAACACGCCACGAATATATTGCTGTTTTAAAAAATGCTATTTTGTTTAGTGGCACGCAGGTCACCCAAGATGGCAAATCCTTCGTTATGACCCAAACAACAAAAGACGGCCAGCAAGTAAAACTAATAGAAGGTAAGATTGAAGGTGGCCAATTAGCTTTAACCATTCCATCAAACACCCCTGCCAATTTGCGCTATGACGCGATTGCCAGGCTAATGTTCGTAATAGCCAGCCATACTCAACAAAACAACAATAATACCTTTACACCATCCCTCGGTGATGATGGAGTAGAAAATGCTATCATGCTATACCTAGCGTTTTATAAGTATCGCTTGAACATTAAATTACCAGGCAATGCTGAGGAAATAATTGGGCAAATAGCTGCCAGTGATAAATTGGACGAGGCACAAAAACAATCTTTAATTAACGGATTACAGTTTATCTTCACTAATTCACAAATGTTTTCCGAAACAATTGACCGTAAAGGCAATAAAATCATAGAGCATTATCCTACCCTCCCAGACTCGCCTTTTATAAAAATGAATACCAAAGAAATTAATAATACCTTTAAAAATCAATTGAGTGGTATGCACTCATTATTAGATAAGATGAAAAAATCCCCCAATCAGGTTAACGAAGTTAAAACGGCACCAAATGCCGCAGCACCAGCACAGGAAAGATCTGAAAACAAACCGATCCCTAGAAAACCATAACGCCACCAGCCCGAATACAGATCAAAAACCCAGCAATATTCAATAAATTAATATTTCACGTCCGTTTATCCTGGAAATAGCGCCTTTAATCGCGATATTGCGCTCAACCCTCACTTAGGTGTTGAACTATGTCGGTGTAGGTGTATAATGGCCCAATAAAGTTGGTTAAACATATTAAACTTTGGTTAAAACAAAAAAACAAGATACAACAATTTTCATTTTAGGGGTTAAATCCATGGCACGACGTAACGACAAACGCAGTCGTCTAGTTAATGCAGCAGACAAACTGTTTCATGAACAAGGCGTGAGCACTACTACACTAGCCAACATCGCACAATTAGCTGATGTACCGTTGGGAAATGTGTATTACTATTTCAAATCTAAAGAGTCGATTGTGTTGGCTGTGATAGATTTTCGTCGCAAATTAATCCAACAACAATTTGAAGAGCTAAACAACATTAGCAACTCCAAAGAACGTTTACAGTCTTTGGTACGTCAAACTGCTGTACACAGCGAACAAACAGCTAATTTTGGTGATGCACTTGGTAGCTTATGTCAAGAATTAGGTAAACAAGGTGGTCAAATAGCAGATGCTGCTGCCAACTTAATGCAAGAAATCATGAACTGGTGTGAAAAGCAGTTCGCGAGTCTTGGCAAGGGCGACAAAGCTAAGCAGCTAGCAATGATTTTGGTTTCTAGCTTGCAAGGAATTAGCTTATTAACGCTAACTTTCAAAAATGCTACTTACACAAATCAGCAAGCTGATTACTTAGTAAATTGGTTAGAAACAGTTTAACTGTCTACCTAAAATACTGCCAAATGCCCGCTATAGTAGCGGGCATTTTATTGTCAAAAAAAAAATTTTTAGCTGTAGCTATTTTTGCCACAAGCCAGCCAGAGCCTAACTACCAGAGCTTTATTAACAATTAAACCACATCTTTTCCACAGCTTATCCACGCCCCCCACTACTTGCTAGACTGACGAAACCGCATTATCTTGTATATGAGATTGCACAGAACACAACATATTGGGTTCGCTGGCTGGCAAGCAATTTGACGAAAAACAGTATGGCTGTTATTATGTACAGTATAGTATTTAGCAATTAATAAGGCAGAAAAACGATGAGCATTGAGCTACAATCCCAAGACACGATTCTCGCAACAGGCTCAACTGCGGTAGATAAACTTAAAGTAATTCGACGCAATGGTACGGTCATTGCTTTCAATCGCAGTAAAATCGCTATAGCTCTAACCAAGGCATTTTTAGACGAAGAAGGTGGACAAGCCGCAGTCTCTAGCCGGGTCCACGAGCTGGTAGAAAAATTAACTGACAGTGTGTGTGCTTCCTTAACCCGTTTCTTCCAGAGTGGCGGCACGGTACATATCGAAGATATTCAAGACCAAGTAGAACTAGCCCTTATGCGTATGGGCGAGCATAAGGTTGCTCGTTCCTACGTTTTATATCGTGAAGAGCACCGTAAAGCCCGCGAAGCGAAGTTAGCGGCACTAAAAGAGATAAGTGGCGACAAAATTATAAATGTCACCCTTGACAACGGAACGCAAGCGCCATTAGATGTGCACAAAATTGAGGCTATAGTACAAGAATCTTGCAGCGGCTTAACCAACGTAGCGGCAGCTCCAATAGTAGCTGATACTCTAAAAAATCTTTTCGATGGCGTACATATCACTGACGCACGTAAAGCGCTCATCATGACCGCCCGTACTTTAATTGAAACCGAACCTAACTACAGTTTTGTAGCAGCAAGATTATTGTTAAATGATTTGCGGTTGGAAGTAAGCAAAGAGCTTGGTTTACCAACCCCACATACCCAGCAAGAACTTGCGCAGATGTATGGTAAGGCATTAAAAGCCAGCATTGAGTATGGAGTTAAGGTCAATCGTTTGGATGCCAAACTGTTAGGCTTTGATTTAGAAAAATTGGGTGCGGCCATCGTTGCTGAACGTGATTTTAATTTTACATATCTAGGGCTACAAACTCTGTATGATCGTTATTTTTTGCATGAACGTGATTCACATTATGAATTGCCACAAACTTTCTTCATGCGCGTCGCGATGGGCTTGGCTATTTTAGAAAAAGACCGCGATGAGCGCGCCATTGAGTTCTACAATGTGCTTTCAAATTTTGATTTTATGAGTTCAACGCCGACCCTATTTAACTCTGGCACAATTAGATCACAATTATCTAGCTGTTTCTTAACTACTATTCCTGACGATTTGACTGGTATATACAATGCCATCCGCGATAATGCGCTCTTGCAAAAGTTTGCTGGTGGAATTGGCAACGACTGGACGCCTATTCGCGCTATTCACGCACAAATTAAGGGCACTAACGGTAAGTCACAAGGCGTCATTCCATTCTTGAAGGTAGCTAATGATACTGCGGTAGCAGTCAATCAAGGCGGTAAACGTAAAGGTGCGGTGTGTGCGTACTTAGAGGTTTGGCATTTAGATATAGAAGAATTTCTAGAATTACGTAAAAATACTGGTGATGATCGCCGCCGTACTCATGACATGAATACTGCTAATTGGATTCCAGATTTGTTCATGAAGCGAGTGATAGAAAACAAAGAGTGGACCCTATTTTCACCAGATGATGCACCAGATCTACATGAATTGTATGGTGAAAGCTTTGAACGTGCCTACGTTGCATACGAAGAAAAGGCTGCAAAAGGCGAGCTGCAAAACTTCAAGCAAATGCCAGCTATTAACCTGTGGCGCAAGATGTTAGGCATGATCTACGAAACTGGCCATCCATGGATTACTTTTAAAGATGTGTGTAACCTACGTTCACCACAACAGCACACTGGCGTGGTACACAGTTCTAATTTATGCACTGAAATTACGCTGAATACTTCTGCTGATGAAATTGCGGTTTGTAACTTAGGCAGCATCAATCTACCACGCCATATCAAAGACGGTAAATTGGATACGGCTAAATTACAGCGCACCATCAATACCGCGGTACGTATGCTCGATAACGTAATTGATATTAACTATTACTCTGTCATTCAAGCACGTCGTTCGAATATGTTACATCGTCCAATTGGTTTAGGACTGATGGGGTTTCAAGATGCTTTGTATGAAATGAATATCAGCTACGAATCAGAAGCTGCCGTAGAATTTGCAGATCGTTCCATGGAATATATCAGCTACTATGCGATCCAAGCCTCCACCAATTTGGCGGCAGAGCGCGGCACTTATGAAACTTTTGAAGGTTCGTTGTGGAGTAAAGGTATATTACCAATAGATTCTATCAACAATGTGCAGCAAATTAGAGGTTTATACTTAGATCAAGATCGTGGTCAAACTTTAGATTGGCAAACTTTACGTACTAGAGTTTGTACCGTGGGAATGCGTAACTCTAACGTGATGGCAATAGCACCTACCGCTACTATTTCCAATATTTGCGGTGTATCGCAATCTATAGAGCCAACCTATCAAAACTTATATGTAAAATCTAATTTATCTGGTGAATTTACCGTCATTAACACCTATCTAGTAGCTGATTTAAAAGCTTTAGACTTGTGGGATCCAGTAATGATTAATGATCTAAAATATTTTAACGGTAGTTTGAAGAATATCGATCGTGTTCCAGCTAACATAAAGAGCAAATATGCGACAGCTTTTGAAATAGACGCCCAATGGCTAATTGATGCTGCTTCTAGACGGCAAAAATGGATCGATCAGGCACAATCATTGAACTTGTATATTGCCCAGCCTTCTGGTAAAAAACTAGACTCTTTGTATCGCACTGCCTGGTTGCGTGGTCTAAAAACTACTTATTACTTACGCACCTTAGGCGCTACCGATGCAGAAAAATCGACGATTCACACTAGTGCTTTAAATGCGGTAAAACCTGTAGTTGAGACTGTAAATGCGTGTTCGATTGACAATCCAGATTGCGAAGCTTGCCAATGATATAATATTTAATGAGGGATATAATTATGCTACAAACCACCACTGAAACTGGCAACAATGTTGCTGGTTTAGAATTACCAGAAATGGGCGCGGCCAGAATTCGTGTTGATGATAAAAAGATTATCAATTGTCGCGCGGATTTAAATCAATTAGTCCCATTCAAATACGACTGGGCTTGGGACAAGTACCTAAACGCTTGCGCCAACCATTGGATGCCAAACGAAATTAACATGGCTGCTGACGTAGCACTATGGAAGAGCAAAGATGGCCTGACCGAAGATGAACGTATTATTATTGAACGTAATCTAGGCTTCTTTTCCACTGCTGATTCACTAGTAGCCAATAATCTAGTATTAGCTGTATATCGCCACATCACTAATCCAGAATGCCGTCAATATCTGTTACGCCAGGCATTTGAAGAAGCTTTACATACGCATGCTTACCAATACGTAATAGAAAGCTTAGCGATGGACGAAGGTCGGGTATTTAACATGTATCGTGAAATCCCAGCAGTAGCTAAGAAAGCAGAATGGGCCTTGCCATTTACACAAAGCTTGAGCGATCCGGATTTCCATACCGGTACGCCAGAAACTGATCAACGTTTATTGCGCGATTTGATTGCCTACTATGTAGTATTTGAAGGTATATTCTTTTATGTTGGCTTTACGCAGATTTTATCTATGGGTCGACGCAATAAGATGGTCGGCACTGCGGAGCAGTTTCAGTACATTTTGCGTGATGAATCAATGCACATGAATTTTGGTATCGATGTGATTAATCAAATTAAGATTGAAAATCCGCATTTATGGACCAAGGCATTCCAACAAGAAATTATTAACCTTGTCAAAGATGGTGTAAATCTAGAATATGAATATGCGATTGATACTATGCCACGCGGCATTTTAGGTTTAAATGCTGGTATGTTTAAGGAATACTTAGAATTTATTGCTAATCGTCGTTTAACACAGATTGGTTTAGCAGAAGAATATCCCGGCGCTACTAATCCATTCCCTTGGATGAGTGAAATGTTAGATTTGAAGAAAGAAAAGAATTTCTTCGAAACTAGAGTCACAGAGTATCAAACTGGTGGCGCACTTTCTTGGGATTAACAGTTGTTGGCTCTTAGGGGCGGTGATTGCCGCCCTTTTTTTACCTGTCTGTACATGCACTAGATAATATAATTTAGCTTTTAGTATTAAATGCTGATTTATTACAGCTTAAAATAGTTATTTTTTTCTTGTACCATCTTTATTAGAGCGTTAACCTCATTATCGTATTTTAACTCATGGTTTTTATCGTACAACAATAAAAATCCATTTTCTTCTTCATATTCACTTGAGATAGAATTTAAATATTGGGTAGTTAAATTAAAAAATTTGCGTGCATTCTTTTTATGTTCAGATATGTCCTTTACTATTTTTTCTATTTCTCCAATCTTTCTCTCTAATGCATCAATATCTTGATTAGATAATTTGTTATTATCGGATATATTATTAAGCTGATTTGTCAGATCGTTCAATCTATGTTGTAGATGATCTTTCAATGATATGAAAACATCTTCGTAGTTGTTAAATGTAATTTCTGCATCAGACATCTGATTAGAAGATTTAATATTTTCGTTGTGGGAAAAATAATCATTTATTATATGGATTTTATCGTTATTTTGAAAAAATACAGGCTCTTCATCGATTTCATCTAATAAATCTTCTAATTGTACAAAATCATAATCTTCACCAAGATTTATATTTGGATTTTTTGTTGTGCCAAGATTTATAATCCATGTTACGCTGATCTGGCGTTCGCGTAAAGAACCTCCTTACTTTCTTTAACAAAACTTTTTGCCAAGCTCTTGATAACAGTACTGGCCGAATTTATGAAAGGCTCAAACTCAACAGCGCCTGGCCTCTTTTCTAATGACATTTGTAGTACTGACATAATTAAATTTAATTCATTTTTACCATCACCGACTGGTATGTTTTTTTTGGTTATATTTATTACATTTTGCAACTCAATGTTATCAAGTTTATATTCATTGTTTATTAAGCTAAAAAACTCTTTCTGGTTAATTAAAACAGGACAAGCAATAAACCAGGATAAACTAAGCAATATCAACGGCGAAAAACCTCTACCTGCGGTTATAGCGCGATAAACCGCACACATTAGCAAAGTGACACTAATAGTTTTTAATGCTGCTGGTAATCTTTTTTCTATCATCTCATTCAATTGTAAATATTTGGCGTGTTCTTCTTTTCGCAACACATTTTTTAAAAGATCCGGACCACCTAATTTATCTTCTACCTTTTGCTTAGCTTTTTCAGAAACTAAGCCGATTATATCTAATACCCTACTATATAAAGGAATATTAAGCTGGATTTTTTCTATTTTGAAATTGCTGGCTATTAATATTAATAAAATTAAAGCAGATCTAGTCGATATTTTTTTTCATTTTCTTTACGTTTTTTTTCATGATACTTATCAAAAGAATCAGCAATAAATATACCGCTATGTATGGCACCTAATATCGTATTATTGGCTAATTTGCTGATAGTAGCAATTACCTTTTCTTGTTCTGAAGTAGATAATTCATTCAAAGAGCTGCCAACGGTTTCATCTATTTCTTTAGCAATACGTGTTACCGCACTATTAGGATCTTTAAACATGCTGTGTAATAGGATAGGATTTAATAAACATCTGCGAATAGAAAAGAAAGTGCAGACAGCCAATACTGACCTTTGCACAGATTTTTTAGAAAAATCTAGAAACTGTTCTGTGTACCCACCCATAATTTTCACCATTGCTCACATATTATAATGAAATTAGGCCGCTTGAAGAACAATTAGTTCAAATTGTGCACGTGTGAATGTAGCGGCCCGATAGAAATGTCCTGTTTGAGCCCATTAGAAATGTCCCCAAATAATATGTGTAAACACATCATTTTCGGACATTTCTAATGAGTGCATGATAAAGCCTATTTCTTCACCATGTTGGGAAAATTGCAACCTCGAATCGCAAAATAAGGAACAATTACAACATTAAAAGCATCTTAATAGTTTCTTTTACGCCATAAAGCAACTAAAAGCTTGCTTGATTCTCAAAAAGAAGCTATTATATTTCTTATAGTGTAAAAAGCAATATATGAATTATTATGCTCAAATCTATACTTCGACAAATCAAAGAATGCCGCCTAATGCTCGGCCTGAAGCAAAAAGATATGCTTTCTCGCATTGGCATTTCTCGTCAGCAATACCAGCAGATAGAATCCAACGGGAACCCTAGACTAGAGACTCTTGATCTAATCGCACAAGGGCTTAATTGCGAAATAATGCTAATTCCAAAAGATAAAGTCATGCTCGTTCAAGCTGTGCTTGAGGGCAAGATCAATAGCTTGCCAGACGAATCACTACAGAATCCATGGGCTGATTTATTGGGCGACAATGATTAATGGATAATAAAAATATGTCATATTGTTCACCATTTTTTACTAGCCTTAGCTCATTTTTGGTTCATTAGTAGATTTCAGAATACCTGATATAATCGCTTCTATATTAGGATTTTCAATAATTTTTTTTATAAAATCCTTAACCTGAGCCTTAGCTTGTTCTGCACTATACATAGGTAAAATAGGTGATGCTGGCTTCAGTGTTGATTTTTTCTGCTCTTCCTGGTTATTCCCCTCAATAACATTTTGATCATTAGCAGCAGAGCTAGAGTCATCAGTAATTATTGGACCACCTTCTTCTAATGATAGCGACACAGACACATGGTTTACATCCATTCTATCTTGTTGTTGTGTTTGCGGATCATCAAGAGCATCATCTAAATGTAAGAAGGTTACCCCAGTTTTATTGGGATCATTATCAATTTTTCTAACATCGCGGCTTACAGATGCTGATTTAAGAGATTCTTGACACACATATTCTAGTAGTTTTTGTTCTAATATTTCTTGTTTTAAGTATAATTCTTTATTGCTGCTACGAACATCCTCTTCGCCCCACTCATCATCCCGATAAATAACAGCGTAACCACTAGATGCACCGCTTTTCTTTGTTTTATTGGCAGTATGCTTTGCAACCGCCAATGTACTTTTCTTGCTAACAGTGCCAGAGTAAGTCTTTGGAGCATCAGTTTTAGAATGCTGTTTTTTTTCCTGCCTTTCTTGTATATAAGTACTTGAGTGATTGTTGAGTATATCAGTAAAAGCAAGACCCACCGCTGCTGCCGTTAGTTTATCAGGTGCAATACTATTAAATTTTTGCATCAACTTTAACAGTACAACGAACTTTGCAAAAGCAGTAGTTGTTTCTTCGCTGATAACTATCGCCAGTGGCAAAAACATTTGATTATACTCTGCACACATTTGTGCATATAATTTTTGACTATCCTGAGGCAATTGTTTTTGATTTGCAAGAAAATGCTCTCCCTTAAAAACATCATCTATATTTTTTTTAAGGTCAGAACGAAACTGTAACTTTATTCTTAGTCGTGCTTTATTTCCAATTGTCTCTATTTTTTCTTGCGTATTCTTACTTTCTTCTGTCGTTTCTGCTGTTTTTGCCAATGTTTCTTCTGTTCCTGCGATTAAAGCCATATTTTTCATGGGTAACAAAAAAGGATTTGCATTATCTACTGAGAATCCTGCTCTTTGCACTAAAAAATCGTGTAAATGATCAAACAATTCCTTAATCAAAAGATTTATAATCTCATCCTCACTTTCACTCTTATTTTTTTCTTCAACCCCATCTATAGCAAAGTCCATAATCTGACCAATACTTTCTGCCAGCAATGGTAATTCGCCTTCACCGAAAACACTAAACTCTTCTAGATCTACTGCTGTATTTTCAGACTGTTTAGATTCTTCCCCATCATCCCCCAAATCAAAGACTGCAGTTTTTTCACTTTCTTCTACGGCCTTTACAATTTTTTCAACTTCAAAAACAAATCTGATCGGCATACAACACCTAAATTATCAAAATAATAACTACCTATACTACTGGCAAAGTCACACCACGTTGCCCTTGATACTTACCCTTTCTATCCAAATACGATACTTCACATTCTTCATCTGCTTGGAAAAACAACATCTGTGCTACACCTTCGTTGGCATAAATTTTAGCCGGCAAAGGAGTAGTATTTGAAAACTCTAAAGTCACATGTCCTTCCCATTCTGGCTCCAATGGCGTAACGTTAACAATAATGCCGCAACGCGCGTATGTAGATTTGCCTAAACAAACTGTTAACACATTGCGTGGGATTTTAAAATATTCAACTGTGCGCGCTAGCGCAAAAGAGTTTGGTGGAATAATACAAATGTCAGAAATAACATCGACAAAGCTATTGGAATCAAAATTTTTCGGATCAACGATGGCAGCATTAATGTTAGTAAAAATTTTAAATTCATTGGAGCAACGTACATCATAGCCATAGCTAGAAACACCATAAGAAATCACGCCACTATCTTGCTGTTGTTTAATTTGCCTAGCTATAAATGGATTAATCATATCGTGCTGTTGTGCCATACGGGTAATCCAGCGATCGGATTTAATTGTCATTTCAGTGCTCCTGTGGTTTTGCTACAACATGGTATGGTTTGTAGCGATCTATTTGTATAAAATGTTTAGAATAAATAACTAATAACAACAAACTCGGTAAACAGCTAACACACGTCATGATGTAAAACTGTGGCCATGACAACTGATCGGCCAAAACACCAGCCAATACCGAAATACTAACACGCATAAATGAGGCAAATGAGCTTAAAATACCGTAATATATGCCTGTACTGCATTGCGCACACAAATGCGATAAATAAGCAATTAATGCTACTTGACTCATCCCACAAACAAAATTTTCCACTCCCATCGAGATAAATAAAAATGAGAGGTTATGCCCTAAAACAGCTTGTATCACAAACAAAGCACTGGCCAATATTTGTAAAACTACACAGATAAATAGATTTTGACGTAACGATATACGCGATGATAAAAATCCGCCAACCAAACCACCGATAATCATCGCGCTAATACCGAAAGTTTTGGCCACCGATGCTATTTCTATGTTATCAAAACCTATCTCAACTAAAAATGGCATGCTCATAACATTCAATATAGTATCAGCAATTTTATAGCTTAATATAAAAGGAAATATAATGCGCCAATCAATATTGTCTAATATGCTAACCATGGCTTTTTGCAAGGTTGCAAATTTAATTACCGGTGCTTTTACCATTGGCTCATAACTCAACAAAGTAGTGCCAATCCCTATTAACATGCAAGCGCCAATAATATGGTAGGCCACACTCCAACTGTTAAAATATGTAGCCAAAAATAATGTTCCTGCCCCAGAACACAGCATTCCCAATCTGTATCCTAAGACCGCAATACTTGCACCCAAACCAACTTTTTCAACAGGCAAAATTTCTATACGATAAACCTCAGTGGCAATATCCTGAATAGCCGAACCACAGCCAACTAAAAAGGCAAACAATGCCAGATTAATGATGCTATGCGCTGGATCGGTATTGCCTAATAAAAACAAACTAAACCATACTAACAACTGCGCACACAAAATCCAGCTACGTCGCAAACCTAGCCAACCACTCAACAACGGAATATGCAGTTTATCTACCAGATACCCCCACAAAAACTTTAACGAATAGGGCACAGATACCAAGGCCAAGCAACCAATCATGGTCTTACTGATGCCAACTTCAGCCAACCAAACGCTTAAAGTAGATAAGATCAATAAGAATGGCAGCCCGCTAGAAAATCCAAATAAAAAAATCCTTATCAAATTGTGCATTTTAACTTTCTTCAATGACAATATTAGTAGCGACTAAACTATAATCACGTGGCGTCTTAGCTAATGCCTGCGCTACTTTTTGCGCGATGCGGAAGAATTCTTGTGCACATGAATCTTGCGGTGCTACAGCTACTACCGGTGTACCAGCATCACCCAGTTCGCGCAAGCGCCGTTGTAAAGGTAACGAGCCTAATAACTCTACTTGCTGTTCAACTGCCAAAGCAACGCCACCAGCAGCGCCAAAAATATGCTCTTGCTGTCCACAATTACTGCAAACATGCACACTCATATTTTCTACCACCCCTAAAATTGGCACTTTAACCCTGGTAAACATGCCCATAGCTTTAATCACATCTAGTAATGCTACATCCTGTGGCGTAGTTACTATCACCACCCCACATACTGGAATTTTTTGCGCCAAGGTCAGTTGCACATCACCAGTGCCTGGTGGCAAATCGACAATCAAATAATCCAACTTTCCCCAGGCAGTGCTAGTTAGCATCTGTTGTAATGCACCACTAACCATCGGCCCACGCCAAACAGCAGGAGTTTTAGCATCTATTAAGTAACCTATCGACATCGATTGAATGCCATACGCCAGCAAAGGCTCTATTGCCCTGCCTTCTATAATCTCAGGTTTGTCCCGCACACCAAGCATATGCGGCTGACTAGGCCCATAAATATCTGCATCTAATAACCCTACCGCAGCACCAAAACTCTGCAGTGCTAAAGCCAAATTAACTGCTACCGTCGACTTACCTACGCCACCCTTACCAGAAGCAACTGCAATAATATTCTTGATATGCGGTAAGCCTTTGACGCCATTAGCCGCTAGATGACGATAAACTGTTGGTAATTTTTCAGTTAGCATACACAATTATTTGGTGGTTATTTCGTATACGCCATTATGCCTAAATAACCACCAAGAAGCTAAACTTTTTTGCTAATTTTTACCAGCAGCTACCAACAGTTGCCGTAATTCGCCATCTGGTAGATTAATAAATTTAATTGGTACCCCTCGATCACAGTACTCCTGCGTCAAAGCCAATTCATTTTTAAAATCAATACTCAAACTACTCAAACGCACTAATTGTTTGTTATGTAGCACTAACGGATCAATACCACGCATTTTTACTGGCAAAAGCAGATCATAATCATGCGCATCTGCTAATTTATAGTGTTGTTCAATCTTCGCCATTACCTTTAAAAATTTTTGTATTGTTTTAGAATTGCTCTTTTGTAACTTTCGCAAAACTTCTCCATCCACACTAAAATGTATATCTTCACTAGTAATGATATTTTGTTGTATGGCATATTTAAGTAACCCCACCGCCATTGCATATATAGCCTGATTATCCGGCGCACCCCAAAAAGATTTATTATAATAGGTGGATAATTTTGCAAATTTTTTGGCTACAACAGCATCGGTAAAATACCATTTGTTATCTGCGAATTTTAAAGCAGTTAAAATCTGCTCCACATCTGCAGCTGTTAAATCACCAAAAATCAACCCGGTATGTAAATTATATTCTATTCTATCAGCATTCATATCTGGATATGGTTGTTCTAAAGCGGCAAAATGTGGGCACTTAGGTGAAACATCTTGCAGGGTTAAGCCATAATTGGCTAAATCTTGTTCAACCCCCATATGTCGCAAAGATACCTCATGAATATCATCTTGGTATGAATGGGTTCTTCGTTCCCCGGTTTGAAAAATCCAATCCCCAATATGCGAAAAAGCAGTATGTGATGCATCATGCAACAAACCAGCAATTTGCTCCTCTTGACTAGCATTGTAACGCTTTAATAATGCATACACTCCCAAGGAATGATCATAACGAGAGAATCTGCGAAAATTCTTTAAAAAATAAGCGGTGGGGCCTGATTGATCGATGAGCTTCAAACGTTGTATAGCTTTAGAATCTAACAGTTTTAACACTACCGGATTATTTTCTTCCACCGGACCTAGAAAAGTCTCTACAATTCGCGCATGACAACTACAAACTACTGTTAGTAATAATAAAAAAATTCTTAACTGCATATTAAATCTTCCATACCATTTCAATTTTAGACTCTGTTACAGTCCTTGCTCACAAGCAGTCATGTATATTATTTATAATTCACGGGCTTTAATCTACTGGAGCTGTATCTTTTACTTTGTTTTTTAGTGCATCAAATAATACCTCGCCAAACACTGAGGTATGTAATTTTACTGTTTTTTGCGTGCGCTGCTCGCGTTTAACTGTAGGTTCCATTGATTTGGTTGCTGGCTGTGCCTCGTCCTGCAATCGCATAGACAAACTAATCCGCTTACGCTCTAAATCAACCTCTAATACTTTTACTTTAACAATTTGCCCTGTCTTTACGAAATCCCTAGGATCTTTTACAAATTTATTGGTTAAAGCAGAAATATGTACTAAACCATCTTGATGCACCCCGATATCAACAAAAGCACCAAAATTGGCTACATTGGTTACAACTCCTTCTAATACCATGCCTGGTTGTAGATCCTTTAGCGATAATACATCGGCATTAAACTGCGCAGTTTTAAATTCCGGGCGCGGATCACGGCCTGGTTTTTCCAATTCTTTAATGATATCAACTACTGTCGGTAAACCAAATTGCTCATCAACAAAGGTTTTAGCATCTAATTTATGCAATATTTCGGTGTTAGCGATCAATTCAGTAATCGGCTTATTGGTCTTCTGCAATATTTTACTTACTAGCGCATAACTTTCCGGGTGTACCGCTGAACAATCTAATGGATTATCACCATGCATAATCCGCAAAAAACCAGCAGCCTGCTCATATGCTTTAGGTCCCAAACGCGACACTTGCAAAAATTGTTGCCTATTTTTAAAAACTCCATGCTGGTTTCTAAAACTAACAATATTTTCAGCTAGCTGCCGATTTAAGCCAGCTACGCGCGCCAATAATGGCACTGAAGCCGTATTAACATCTACACCAACATTATTTACACAGTCCTCCACCACCGCATCTAATTTACGACTTAGTAAAGTTTGATTAACATCATGTTGATATTGCCCAACGCCGATCGCTTTTGGCTCTATTTTTACTAGCTCTGCTAATGGATCCTGTAAACGCCTTGCTATAGAAACAGCCCCTCGCAAGGATACATCCAAATTTGGAAACTCTTCTGCCGCTAATTCAGAAGCTGAATAAACCGAAGCACCTGCTTCCGACACTACAGTTTTGATTAATTTTAATTCTGGGTGCCGCGCCAATAAATCGATCACCAGCTGATCTGTTTCACGAGAAGCGGTACCATTACCAATACTGATTAATTGCACCGCATGTTTAGCACACAATGTCGCTAAAGTTTGTATAGCTACATCCCACTCTTTTTGCGGTGGATGCGGAAAAATGGCAGTAGCATCTAATAACTTACCCGTACCATCTACCACTGTTACTTTCACGCCAGTTTTAAAACCAGGATCTAAACCCATAGTCGCTTTAAGGCCAGCTGGCGGCATCATCAATAAATCACGCAAATTAGCGGCAAAAACTGCAATAGCCTGTTGATCAGCCAATTCGCGCATACGTGTAATCAATTCCACTTCTAATTGTATTTTGAGCTTAATTTGCCAGGTCCATTTTACTACTTCTAATAGCCATAGATCAGCAGCACGACCGTTATTACTAATATTAAAATATTTCGCAATATGCTCATCAAAGGCAAAATCCGCCTCTAAACTAATTTGCAGAAATTCAGCGTTACGACCACGTAATACTGCTAATGCACGATGTGAGGGGATCATGCTAACTTTTTCTGCAAAAGCAAAATAATCTTTATACTTTTGTCCAGCCTGTTCCTGACCAGCTTTAACTTGGCTATACAAAACACCATTTTGCCAGTAAATTTCACGCAATTCACCAATCAAGTTTGCATCATCGGCAAATTGTTCCATCAAAATATAGCGAGCACCATCTAATGCTGATTTAACGTCTGGTACATTTTTAGCAGGATCTACAAATTCTAAGGCTAATACTTCTGGACTTAAATTGGGATCGGCATATAAACGCTCAGCTAATGGTTGCAGCCCTGACTCAATCGCGATTTGCCCGCGTGTACGTCGTTTTGGCTTGTATGGTTTATATAAATCTTCTAAACGCGCTTTGTTATCTGCATCCGCAATAGCTTGTTGTAATTCAGAAGTTAATTTTCCCTGCGCTGCGATCTCTTTTAGAATTACCTCTTTGCGTTCCAACAGCTCACGCAAATAGACTAGGCGTTGTTCTAAGATTCTTAACTGAGTATCACTGAGACCCTGCGTAACTTCTTTACGATAACGCGCAATAAACGGCACCGTATCGCCACTATCTAGTAAGTTAACCGCTGCTACTACTTGTTGCGTAGTAACTTGTAATTCATTAGCAATGATTTCTAATATCAACGACATGCTGGCACCCTAACCTAAATTCTCGTTCAATTATAACATGTTTTAAATAGGCTCTTACAGTTTTTTATCAGGATATTCACATAAGCTAGCAATAGCACATTCAGCACATAATGGCCGCCGTGCCTTACATACATAACGACCATGCAAGATCAACCAATGGTGTGCATATTGCTTAAATTCTATCGGAATAATTCGCTCTAAATCTTCTTCTACGGCACGTGGCATATGCTCATTAGTAAAGCCTATGCGCTTGCTCACGCGTAATATATGCGTGTCTACTGCTATTACTGGTTGTCCAAAAGCTGTATTTAACAAGACATTTGCTGTTTTACGTCCTACTCCAGGCAAAGATTCTAAATCTGCACGTGTTGACGGCACCTGCCCTGCAAAATCTGCTAATAATTTTTGGCTCGTGGCTATTATATTGCTAGCTTTACTATTATATAAACCTATAGTTTTAATGTAGTTTTTCAACTTTGTTATACCTAGTGTCAACATTTTAGTTGGTGTATTAGCAACTTTGAATAATTCTTTAGTAACATTATTGACACTAATATCCGTAGCTTGTGCTGATAATATCACTGCAATTAGTAATTCAAATGCTGAGTTATATTGCAACTCCGTAGTTGGTTGTGGATTATTTTTTCTTAGAATAGTAAAAATTTTTCTAATACTATCTTGTTTCATACTGCTTATTACGTGCACGCTCAACTGCTGCTTGAATCTCAGCTCGTACTTGTGCTCGCTGTGTTTGTGTATTGGTATAATCTACCAATGCCCGTTGTGAAGCTCGCTGCAAACGTAACATTCGCGCTTTATGTCTTTCTTTCGCTTTTAATGCGCGTGCTGGTTTATCTATTGGCATTTCTAGGGTTACCATACTAATACAATCCACTGGACAAGCATCAACACATAATTTACAACCAACACACTCGTCTAATAGCACCGTATGCAAAAATTTGGATGCACCAATAATTGCATCTACCGGACAAACTGGAATACAACGGCTACAACCTATGCATTCCGTTTCATTAATGACAGCAGTCAATAACTGGTTACTCATTTAACTCGCATACCTGCCTGAGCACCAGCATGTGGTTCTAGTAACCATATATCCGCACCACCTGATCCAGCAGCTAACACCATACCCTCGGAGAGCCCAAACCGCATTTGCCGTGGCGCTAAATTTGCTACCATAACTGTGTATTTACCAATTAATTCTTCAGGAGTATAGGCCGACTTTATACCGGCAAAAACCTGTCGCGTTTCACTCCCAATATCCAGGCTTAATTTTAATAATTTTTCTGCCTCTGGCACTGTTTCCGCATGCACTATTTTGGCAATGCGCAAATCTACTTTGACAAAATCATCTATCGTTATAGTCGGCTTGACTAATTCTATGTCAGACATTTAACACTCTATTGGTTGCTACATCAGACCAGCATTATACCCAATACTGATAAATCTGCCACTGACAAACTACCAGTTGGGTTTGGTGATTTTTTCTGCTACATTGAAAAAGTGCTGCGTTAAGAATGGATTCTCTAACTGGTGGTAAAATATGCTCACAAAACAAAGTAAAAAACTTGTAATAATTAGTTGTATAGTCCTTGGTATATTAGGGGTATTTTATGGCTCTGTGTATCTCTTATCCAAAATTTATCTCAATCCATTAAAAGTTAAAGAACTAATTATCAGCCAAGCGGAAAAAAGACTGCAGCGCACGGTTTCGATGTCAGATGATTTGGATTTATCTATTGGCTGGAACATGGCACCACTTATCACGATTCATGATCTAACAATTAGCAACGTTAGTTGGGCTCAACATCCGCAAATGCTTGTGGTAAAAGATTTAAGTATTAGTTTTGATTTGATTAAGTTGTTGTTTAAACAACTCCGAGTAATTTCACTTAACTTAAATAATTGTAAGTTGAATTTAGAAAGTAATAACAAAAACAATAATTGGACCTTTGATGAAAAAAATATAGAACCCATGGATAAAAACACTAGTAATATTAAACCTTCTATCAATCATATAGCTATTACTAATAGTGTAATCACATATAACACGGATAAGCTTAGCATTGATAAATTAGATTTTGCTACCGATATCGACCAAACCAAATTTCATGCTCACTTTGTAGGAAAACATGACAATTTACCCATAAAAACTAGTTTTGATGTAGACCGTAGTGATAAAGAAATGAATATAAACATCACTAATCTACAAGCTGGCATGAGTGATTTACACGGTAAATTAAAGATAAAAGAATCACCGTTATACGTGAAAGGCGAAATTAATGCCGACAACCTTGATTTAAAAGATTTTCAATACTACAGAGATAGCAACAAGAATAGCGACGAATATACTATATCCAAAGATCTTTTACCAATCATTGTTCTTGATAATTCTGATATTGATGTCAATATCAAAATGAACTCTTTAACGATGGGAAAATTAACTTTACAAAATATCAAGTTTAATATTAATAATAAAAATAATATATTGAATCTAAAGTTAGATCCCCCGGCCAACATTGCAGATGGTAAAATGAATCTAAATATTACTTTAGATCATAGTAAAAATACTCCCGCTCTTTTCTTACTGGCCAAAACCAATGGTTTACATTTGGAACAATTATGTTACTCGTTATTTGGTAAAAGCCCCATTAAAGGCAGTAAATTAGACATTAACATAGATCTAACTGGCAGTGGCAATAATTTATATGCCATCGTCAACAGCTTAGATGGCCAAATTCTCATCAAAGCAGGGCCCGGTGATTTCTTAAACTCCAATGACGGTTTAACCAATGTCTTTACTAGCATCCTTAACGGCGTAATTAGTTTTGATAAAAAAACCTCTAGTACTAGCTTTACTTGCGCGGTAATAAATCTAAATGTAATAAATGGCATAGCTAAAGCAACCAATGGTATTGGCATAGAAGCTGCCAGTGTTAACGTCTTGGGCAGTGGCACGTTAGATTTGCGCAATGGTCGCATAAATTTTTCGATAAACCCGCAAAACATATTGAGTGGCAAGATTGATTTGAGTAGTTTCTCTATGGCACAGTTAATGAAAATCACTGGCACTATTACTAATCCTAAAATTAGTCTTGATCCGACCAGCTTGCTTTCTGCTGGAGAATCAATCGCTACCGAGCTTGCCACCAAATTGCCAGGCATGGGCTTACCAACTGGATTAACTAGCATCATTACGTCACAGGTATTAAACACAACCAAAACGAGTACTGCTGTTTCGCCGTGCAAAAAAGCTTTAGGAGAGCAGTAAAACAAATTGGCATCTATAGATGATATTGCACAAAACCCAACACTGTCACATATATCACCTAAATATTAAATAACAGAAGTACGAAAATTAACCTATAATTGATACGGATAGTAAAATGGAATCAAAGTGAGTTCAAAAATGCGTGCCTTTTCACTAATTGAGTTATTGGTAGTAGTATCCATACTCGGAATAATAAGCGCTATAGCAGTCCCGGCTTATAAAACACATTCAACTAGGGCAAAAGTCTCCGCAGCTATAAACGCTAGCGAGAAGTATGTACAAGAAGTTAAAAGGTATTATGAAAAAAATGGCACTTGGCCAAGTGGTCCGGCTGCATTGGGGTACACTCCGGCTAATTATCCTACATATAGCTCACATAATGGCAGATGTATTAATAACACCACCCCTGGTGCAGATGTTGCTGCAAACAGCATTGCATCTGGAATAAAATACGTTGATACAATTTGTTTTTATACCAACACTGCTAGTTTAGTATCTAACCCGGCTCTACAGTCTACCCCTGCTAATCTCTCAGCTAGGATAGATATTATGATCCCAGCAGCAGCACTAGGTGTGCCTGAGGAGGGTGGCTATAATGGCCTAATACTCAGTCAGAAATTTGCCAACTTTAATGGCGTTATTATGCAAAGTTGCTTTTTAGGTGGCGGCACTAGTGCCTATTATAACAAATATGCTCCATCTGCTTGCACTGCGCCTTCCGCATCTTTTTAGTAGAGACCTAATCCTAAATATACTGCCATGACTATCTTTAAATGGGTTGAATTAGCTGTATTTAAAATTTCCAGAGTGATAAGGCACTACCTAACATAACTAATCGCATGATGTTCTTTAATTACCAGCTATTGTCATTTTATCTAATAAAACTGAGCCAGTTATAATGTTCGAGCGATGATCGACATCATTACCCAGCGCAACAACTGTTTTAAACATATCACGCAAATTACCAGCAATAGTAATTTCTTCCACAGGATATGCTATTTCACCATTTTCTACCCAAAAGCCTGCTGCACCAAGCGAATAATCGCCAGTGACAATATTGGTACCATTGCCCATGGTTTCACTAACAACTAATCCCGTACCCATGTTCTTTACCAATGCCGCCAAATCTGCTGTCCCTGACGCGACTAGCATATTATGCACGCCACCTGCATTCCCGGTAGTTTGCATACCCAAACGTCGTGCTGAATAACTGCCTAACAAATAGGTGCTTAATATCCCATCTTTAATGATATCTTTTTGCCTCGTTGCCACGCCCTCAGCGTCAAACGGTGCGCTACCTAGGCCCTTGCGTAAATGTGGTTGCTCGCTGATATTAACAAACTCCGGAAACACGACTGTATCGAGACAATCTAACAAGAAACTGCTGCGTCTATATAAATTGGCGCCAGAAATTGCTGCCACTAAAATTCCCCAAAACCCAGTAGCAATATTTGGTAATAATAATACTTTGGCTTGGCAGGTTTTAATCTTTCTGCCACCAAGACGTTGAATTGTTTTTTGCGCTGCACTTTGGCCAACGCTAGCTAGTGCACTTAAATCTGCTATATCACGCGCTACCGTAAAATCATGCTCGCGTTGCATTTTACCTGCACGTTCGGCAATCGCTACACAATAGCCACTGTATCTGGTAGTAGGGTACGATGCTAAAAAACCTCTGCTGTTAGCATAAACATAAACTTGATCATTGGTGCTAAAAGTAGCCCCTTCAGAATTTACGATTTCTTTACTATACTCCAAAGCTGCCGCTTCGCATTCTTTAGCATAAGCAATCGCTTGCTCCGCTGGGACATCCGCAGCATGATACAAATCTAAATCATAAATTTCTTTGGCTAGTTGCTCAGTATCCGCTAAACCAGCATATGGATCTTCTTGGGTGTATTCAGCAATTCTATTTGCAGCTTGCACCGCTGCAGACACCGCTGATAAAGTCAAATCGGTTATCGACACGGAACCCTTACGTTGGCCTTTATATACTACCAATTCTAAGGCTTTATCACGATGAAACTCGATTACCTCTACCTCACCCAAACGTACCTCGGCACTCAAGCCAACACTAGAACTGCCACCGACTGCAGCATCTGTGACGCCAGGTTGTTGTAATGCCAGTTCTAACATTTGTTGTACCACGCTGGTTAATTCTGTAGAAGTTATAGTGTGTTTAACTGTCATTATTCGTGCTCCGTCCCACCAACAGTGATTTCATCAATCAAGATCGTTGGTTGCCCAACCCCTACTGGTACACTTTGCCCTTGTTTACCACAAACACCAACACCGCGATCTAATTGCAAATCGTTGCCAACCATACTCACTTTGGTCATAACATCAGGGCCATTGCCAATTAATGTTGCCCCTTTTACCGGCCGCGTAATTTTACCATTTTCAATTAAATACGCCTCACTGGCAGAAAACACAAACTTACCAGAAGTAATATCTACTTGCCCGCCAGAAAAAGACACCGCATATAAGCCTTTATCCACACTGGCGATAATTTCTGCCGGTGCATATTTTCCAGCTAACATGTAAGTATTAGTCATGCGCGGCATTGGTAAGTGCGCATAGGATTCACGTCTGGCATTACCAGTAGACTTAGTGCCCATCAAACGTGCATTTAATTTGTCCTGCATATAGCCTTTTAAAATGCCATTTTCAATCAAAGTGGTACATTGCGTTGGCACGCCTTCATCATCCATATTCAACGAACCACGTCGACCAGGTAGCGTACCGTCGTCAACAATGGTGCAATGCTCACTGGCAACTTTTTGCCCTAAACGCCCGGCGTACATCGAACTCTTGCGGCGATTGAAATCGCCTTCTAAACCATGTCCTACTGCTTCATGCAATAATACTCCAGGCCACCCCGAACCCAACACTACCGGCATATTACCCGCTGGGGTCTTGCTGGCATGTAAATTAACCAACGCCTCTCGCACTGCCTCCTGTGCATAACTAATACCTAAGTCATCATTCAAGAACATGTGATAATCCAAACGACCACCACCGCCACAAGATGCACTTTCACGTTTGTCACCCTCTTCTACTTGTACAGAGACATTTAAACGCACTAGGGGACGTATATCAGCAGCCAATGTGCCATCGCTAGCCGCTACTAGCACCACATTATGCGAGCCAGCCAAGGAAACTATAACCTGTTTAACACGTGGATCTATTTTTCTAGCTGCAGCGTTAACCTTGTGCAATAGCGCAATCTTGTCAGCATCAGCCATGGTTTGCAGTGGGCTATGGGCCAGGTATAAATTGTGTTTGACTGGCTGTGGCGTCAAAATTTTGACTTTATTATTGCCATTCGATAACGCAATGGTTCTAGCTGCCGAAGCCGCTTGTTCCAGAGCAGTAATTACAATGTCATCAGAATAAGCAAAACCAGCCTTTTCACCACTTAGGGCGCGCACTCCCACACCATGCTCAAGGCTATAAGCAGCATCTTTTATAATACCATCCTCTAGAGTCCAGGATTCAAAGCTAGAGCTTTGGAAATACAAATCTGCGCTATCTACGTTACGGCCTAAAATACCACCCAAGACGCGCTCTAAATCGTTGTTGCCTAGCCCAGCCGGCGCTAACAAAACGTTTGTTGCTAAATCAAGTTCTACGCCCATACTTTAAAATCACCATAATCTAGATATGTGTAAAGTCTAGAGTTATTACCAAAAATTTGCAATGTTATCTAGGGCACTAAATATTCTAAGAAGCGGATTTCAGCATACTAAAAGTGTGTGGAAATAGCGAATTTAGCATACTATGAGCAATTACACCTAGGATAAAGATTGAAGCTGTCGGCTATACTGGACATATATGCCGCCTAATCTCGGATCAACATAAATTGGCAATATATACTCGGCTACTAATTAAAATTATATCCATATACCTGCTAATTGCCATCTCGATGCCAGGCATCGCCGCACCAGATCAACAAATGCAAAACTTAGATTACTGGCCACCATTAATTGCCAAACTAGAACAACTAAACGCCCAAAATCCGAATGATCAAAATGTAAGAAACAGTTTAGCCAACGCCTACAATAACTATGGCGTCTTGTTAGCACAAAATAAACAATGGAACGCAGCGGAGGCTAATTTGCAAAAAGCCCTACAAATTAGCGCCAAACCAAATGAAATCAAAAAGAACTTGAGCAATGTATATTTTTCACATGGTAATGACTTATTTAGCAATCGCGACAATCCAGGCATAAACATTTACACCTATAACAATGCTAAACAGTTAGCTAATCAAGCCATCGCACTTAATACTAAAAATGTCAATGCTCTCTTATTGCTAGGTGACATCGAATACATGGAGCAAAATATGCCAGCAGCAGAACGCGCCTGGCAACAGGCTGCAGCCCTAGTGCCAGATAATCAAGATGTACAAAAACGTTTGAGCAAAATACAACGTGAAACTTCAGTAGAAACCGATATGCAAAGCGTATTTAATCCATTTTTTAATATCAAAATAGATCGATCTGTCGCGCAAAATCCCAATTTTGATATAAATGATATATTAAATTATGTACACAACAAGGTTGCTGCTGATTTTCAGTATACACAAAATTACAAAGTACCGGTTGTGGTTTATAATACCGATCAATATCGTCAAGCATTGGTCGACGCGCCTGGTTGGGCTGGTGCTGCTTATGATGGTAAAATCAGGATTGCCATCACACCCACACAAAAAAATTTCAAACAATTAACTAGCGATATAATACATGAATACACGCATGTTATTATCGGTGAAATGACTAAAAATAATTGTCCACGTTGGTTTAACGAAGGGTTAGCTAAATATGAAGAATATAAACATGGCGTTTCACCACGTATATTCGCACTAGCTACCGCATATAGTGACAATACTATTTTAAAATTTTCTCAATTAAACACCGAATTATTAAGTCCTAACAAGAATGCGGCGGTTCTTGCCTATCAACAGGCATTTAGTTTTATTTATTTTATACGTCAAAAATATGGTGAATATAATATTTTACAAGTATTAAAAAAGTTAGGTGCCAAAACTGATTTTAATGACGCGATTAAACAAGCATACGGCGTATCACTCGATACCTTAGAAAAAGATTGGCGCGCTTGGCTAGCAACTCTCATTACTACTTGGGCAGAAAACCCAGATACTGCTCCTGCGTATCAACAATAATTTAATACTACTGCTCTTCATCAGATGGTTTGTCGTTAACAACATACGAGCCATCAGCCCAGGCACCCAAATCTATCAATTTGCATCTAGCACAACAAAATGGGCGGTACGGATTGTCCTCTGACCATTCAATTTCCTTTTTACACGTAGGACAGGGTATTTTTAACATTTAATTCCCAGTTTGGTTTGTAGTCGCATATATATGTATAATATAATCTAAACTAAGTTTATGGTAAATATATCAGAATGGATAATAGAAAAGGTCGGTTTATGGTTGCTAAAGGAAGCCCCGCCTAAACGTGGCTATCTATGCGACTTCGATCACATTTGCAAAGAATTAAAACGCGGTGATGTACTACTAATCGAAGGCCGTAGCCGTGCCAGTGGTATTATAAAACAGGTAACCCAAAGCCCTTGGTCACATGCTACTTTATACATCGGCCGCATCGACGACATTAAAGATCCAACCTACCGACGTATTGTCGAGCGACAAAGCAAATATACCCCAGAAACCCAATTGCTGATCGAGTCAGAAATTGGTTTGGGTACTATTATCGCCGCGGTAGATAAATACAGATACGATCATATTCGAATTTTACGGCCTCATGGTATTATTCCAGATTCAATTCCCAAAGTTATACATTACGCAATTAGTCGTATCGGACGTAGCTATGATATCCGACATATCTTAGACTTGCTACGCTTTATGTTTCCATGGGGATTATTTCCTCGACACTGGCGTTCTTCATTATTTCAACACAATGCGTTACAGCCAACTAGAGATATTTGTTCCACCATGATTGCCAATGCCTTTCATTCGGTAAATTTTCCGATTATCCCGTTGATTAGACGCAACGATGCCAAAGAAATTGAATTAATCGAACGCAACCCAAACTTATTCACTCCCTCAGATTTCGATTATTCACCATTTTTTGACGTTATAAAATACCCAATACTACCTACCGATGCGCAAGGCGAATATAAAAACCTCAATTGGCGCATCGATATTAATGATATAGGTGATCGCTATTTAGAGTAAGATTTACAACCTGATGTCTATGGATATCAACATTATATTAGTGTCTATAGACATCAACACCCCCTAACTACCTAACTACCAGACATTAATATTATGTTTACAGACCAATTTAGGTGTGTATACTTAAAATGCCTCCGTGGATTAAGATCGTATTAGCGGCTATTTAACATATTCTGCAGCTGCAAATTATCCGCAGTTGCGCGATCATTAGTTGCGCCTGCGGTGTTGCCTTGGCGATCATAAATATCTGCACGTAACTTGTATGCTTCGACATTGGTCGGATCATTTTCGATTAAATAATCTATTGTCTTCAAGGCATTAGGCAGATCATCCATGGCAAATTCAACGTTTGCTAGGTTTAAATATGTGATGGCCAATCTAGATTTAGCTGCAGCACGATCGTCCTCTGTAGCATCCTCTGCTGGTTGTTGATTAATCTTAATCGCAGTTAAAAACGCTTCTTTGGCAGCCTGATAGTTTTTTTGTCTAGCATATAATGTTCCAAGGTTAAAATATGCCAAATCAAAATCTGGATTAACTTTTATCGCAGTCTCATAATCAGCTTGTGCATCACGAAAATTATTTTGCTCTACATAGATTAACCCACGTAAATTATAAGCTGCAGCAAAATCAGCCTTGTATTTGATCGCTTCGTTTAAATCAAGAATAGCTTCATCAAATCTCTGTTCCTGCTGATATGCCAAGGCTCTACTATAAAACGCATTCGCTGAATCTGGAACAAGCTTTAACGCTGCAGAAAAATCGGCAATTGCTGCACGTAAATAACGCATTTTTAAATATACCAAACCACGTTGGTAATAAGTATCGCCATCTTTTAAATTGCCAGCAGCAATTTCCTTAGTATAGGAATCAACTAGTTGCTGATTTTTAGCAAACGCTGGGTTGTCCTTGTCGTCATCGGCAACTTTGTCTGCTGTTGCTACTGCCGTTGGTTTTGTTTGTTGCTGTAAATCACTGATTGTCTTGCTAGGTTTGCTAGGACGCATATACGCGTAACCCAGCACCGAAACCAAAACCGCACCGGCCACATACAGCAAACTTTGTTTACGCATATTTCTTCCTTAAAATATCTATATAATTTTATGTCGCTGCTTGCGATGCAAACGACCACAACAGATTAAAAACATTTCCGCAGCAAAAGCGACTGCTCTTTCACTGGTGCTAAAATTTGCGGCAAAAACACGCTCAAAATTGAATGGATTAATTTTATACTCTAAAAAAACGTTATATTCACCTTTATATTCTGTTACTAGCCAACGTTTTTCTAAGGCTTCTGAAGATATGTACACGGTATTACCATAGTCTAATATCATATTGGCAACTTCATTATGTAAAGCAGAATATTTTTGTTGCTGCTGAAAATACTCAAGCCATTTACACTTCATTTAGTAACACTCTTAATGTTGGTAATATTACCATGACATTGTTTATATTTACGCCCAGAACCACACGGACACATATCATTACGTCCAACTTTTGGCTGTGCACGTACAAATGGCTGCTCTGCTGCAGCATGTTGCTCTTCTACAATTTCGCGATTGTGCAAGATATTTTCTACTGCATCATGTTGATACTGTAAAGATGGCATTTCTCTAGCCGTATTTGCTGCCAATACCTGCGGCATTTGTTCCTGCTGTATTTGTACCTTGGTTAAAATCGATACTACTTCGCGCTTAATGCTGTCAAGCATGCTAGTGAACAAATTAAAGGCTTCGCGTTTATATTCTTGCTTTGGATCTTTCTGCGCATAACCACGCAAATGGATACTTTGTCGCACATAATCCATAGTGGCTAAATGCTCTTTCCAATGCGAGTCTAAAACATTTAGCATGATCACTTTCTCTAGATGCCGCATGTTATCTGCACCAGCTAGTTGTTCTTTTTCTGCTTGTATGCGCTGAAAATAATCTTGAATTTTGGCAAGCACTCTTTCCGCATCCAAGGTATTATCTTCTGCTAACCATTGCCCTACTGGCAATTTATGCCCAAATTCGCTAAATAAACATTGCTCTAAATCACTGATCCGCCATTCCTCTGCCAAGCTTTGTGGTGGCATAAAGTTAAATACGACGCTAGCCAACACATCTTGCTGCATTTCTTGGATAGAGCTGCTAATATCTTGACTATCCATTAACTCATTACGTTGTTTGTAGATTACTTGGCGTTGATCATTAGCCACATCATCAAACTCTAACAACTGCTTACGTATATCAAAGTTATAACCCTCTACTTTACGTTGCGCATTCTCCACTGCTCTGGTTACTATAGACGCGGTTATTGCTTCACCTTTAGCCATACCAAGTTTATTTAAGAATACAGACAAATTATCGGAGATAAAAATACGCATGAGGTTATCACGAATCGATAGATAAAATCTGGTGCTACCAGCGTCTCCTTGACGACCAGCACGACCACGTAATTGATTGTCGATACGTCTTGATTCATGACGTTCGGTACCAATTATATGTAAACCACCAGCTGCTAATACTGCATCATGCCGCTCCTGCCATTCTTGGCGTAATTTTGTCACGTCTAATTCGGTACCTTCCGGCAACTCCGCACGGCGTTTGGCAATTTCTGCTTCTAAATTACCGCCTAAGACAATGTCCGTCCCACGACCAGCCATATTCGTCGCAATGGTAACTTTCCCTGGCCGCCCAGCTTCAGCAACAATCTCTGCTTCTTGCTCGTGAAATTTGGCATTTAATACTTGATGTTTAATCCCTTGTTTCTTTAGCAGTCCGGATAAAAATTCAGAAGTTTCAATAGAAATTGTTCCAACCAAGACTGGTTGTTGGCGCTGTACGCATTCTTTTATGTCAGTTATTATGGCGTCAAATTTATCATCCAAAGTTAAATAAATTAAATCTGCCAAATCTTGGCGGTTATTGGGTTTATTGGTTGGAATAACTACCACCTCTAGGCCATAAATTTGTTGAAACTCATAGGCTTCGGTGTCTGCAGTACCAGTCATGCCGGCTAATTTATCATAGAGACGAAAATAATTTTGAAAAGTAATCGAAGCCAAAGTCTGATTTTCATTCTGAATCGTCACACCTTCTTTGGCTTCTATTGCCTGATGCAAACCATCAGACCAACGGCGCCCCGGCATAGTTCTACCAGTGTGTTCATCAACAATTACTACTTCATCGTTTTTTACAATGTAATCTACATCGCGCTTATATAAATTTCTAGCGCGCAAAGCTGCATACATATGATGCATTAAACCAATATTCTGTGCGTCATATAAGCTATCGCCTGCCTGCAATAAGCCAGCTTGTGTTAATAAACCTTCAACTTTCTGATGACCATCTTCAGTCAAAAAGGCCTGTTTGGTTTTTTCATCTAAAGAATAATCCCCTGGACCATCTTTTTCCGTCTGCAAACTCAATTGGGGAATTAAACTGTTAATAGTTATGTACAACTGCGAACTGTCCTCAGCTGCGCCAGAAATAATCAATGGCGTACGCGCTTCATCTACTAAAATAGAATCTACTTCATCGACAATCGCATAGGATAGCTTACCCTGCATACGCTCTTGGGACGCAAAAGCCATATTATCGCGCAGATAATCAAAGCCAAATTCATTATTGGTACCATAAATAATATCCGCAGCATATGCTGTTTGTTTTTCTGCCACAGACATGCCATGCACAATCACCCCTACTTTTAAGCCTAGGGCTGCATAAATTGGTAACATCCAATTGGCATCCCGTCTAGCTAAATAATCATTTACCGTAACTATATGCACACCGTGGCCAGTTAAAGCATTTAAACAAGCTGCCAAGGTAGCCATTAGAGTTTTACCTTCGCCGGTACGCATTTCAGCTATTTTGCCGTTAAACAAAGCTATACCGCCGATTAACTGCACGTCAAAATGCCGCATACCCAAAGTGCGTTTGGCAACTTCACGAATAATCGCAAAAGACTCTGGCAACAAGGATTCTAAGGATTCGCCACTTTGCAAGCGAGATTTTAAAGCATGGTGCGCTTGTTGTAACTCTGTCAAGGTCATGGACGCATACTTTGATTCCAATGCATTAATACTGGCTACTATTTTTGCATACTGCTTTAATATACGATCATTTCTACTACCAAATATTTTTTGCATCATACTTTTAATCATATTTTGTGCTATCCTAAATACTCATCACTAATCAAATTTTCACGAACAATTACTATGCCACACTCGCTGACTCATTTGCTACACATAACCCCCGAGCTACAAAATCTGACACATAAACTCGCACAGCTAGAGCAAATGAACCAATGCTTAACCGCAACCCTAGGGCCAACACTTGCCGAGCATTGCCGTGTCGCCAATCTACGTGACGGATCTCTTATCTTATCAACTACTAGCCCGGCTTGGAACCATAAACTGCGTTTTGCGTCATTGGACTTACTAACTTCGTTGCGACAAAACCCTAATTGGAGCGGCTTAAAATCAATTACCGTACGCGTTGATTACCTACCAACAGAGTCGATTAAGCCACAAATGACTAGTCTAAAAGCTAGCATGGCCATTTCAGCAGAGAACGCACGATTGATATACGAGACAGCACAAACCATTAATTGTGGCAAGTTAGCCAAATCCTTACAAAATCTGGGACTGCGAATGATAGCAAAAGCTGGCTACACTAAGAAAGTGCTGGACTAACAATCGATGGATTTTGATAGGCAATAGGTGCTTCTTCACAATTAAAAACAACCTCTTCCCAAGCTGCAGAGTCGGCTAATAACGTACGCAACAATGTGTTATTAAGGGCATGGCCTGATTTAAAACCAGAAAAAGCCCCAATCAAGCTACGGCCCAATAAAGACAAATCACCCACCGCATCAAGGATTTTATGCTTAACAAACTCATCCTGATAACGTAGGCCATCTTCATTCATAACGCGGAAATCATCAAGCACTACCGCATTATCCAAGCTGCCGCCCAAAGCTAAATTATTAGCACGCAACCATTCATAATCCGCCATAAAACCAAAGGTACGCGCTCTAGACACTTCTTTTACATAGGAAGTACTAGAAAAGTCCAAGGTTGCCGATTGGCTAGATTTTTTCAATACTGGGTGTTGAAAATCCAATTCTAGAGAAACTTTAAAGCCTTCAAAAGGCTCCAATACCGCCCATTTATCTTTATCTTCCACGCGGACATATTTTTTGATCCGAATGAACTTTTTAGGCGCATCTTGCTCTTTAATGCCTGCTGCTTGCAGAAGGAAGACAAACGGGCTAGCACTACCGTCCATAATTGGCACTTCTGGCGCAGTAACTTCAACTATAGCATTATCGATCCCCAAACCAGCCATCGCGGATAACAAATGTTCTACCGTCGACACCTGTGCCGCCCCGGTACCCAAAGAAGTAGAGAGCCTTGTATCGCCAACATTTTCTGCGCGCGCCAATACTTCTACTACCGGATCTAAATCTACACGTCGAAAGATAATGCCAGTATCAACTGGGGCTGGCCTGAGCGTCAAATAGACTTTCTCTCCTGTATGCAAGCCAACACCCATCGCGCGTATCTCATGCCTCAATGTACGCTGTCTTATATATTCTTTGTTATTCATTAAAATCTAGTCCGATTGTCGGCGCAAAAATGCCGGGATATCCAAGTAGTCCATATTCTGCTCGGTTGTGTCGGAATTTTCAAGCTTATTATTAACCTGGCTATTTGCCTGGTTATTTTGATTTCGAACTAAAATTGTTTTATCAAATCTGGAACTTAAGCTATCGCGCAATTCGACACGACGGTCTGTTCTAGCAGTACTTGCCACAGCAGCTCTGTTAACGTTGCTGCCAGGAATAGCTTTACCCAAGCCTGTAGCGACCAACGTCACCCTTAGTTCATCAGTTAACTCTGGATCGATCACCGTACCGACGATAACAGTAGCATCTTCAGAGGTAAAATCTTTAATCGCTTCACCAACTTCTTCAAATTCAGCAATTGTTAAATTCATACCCGCAGTAATATTTACTAATACGCCTTTCGCACCAGACAAATTAATGTCCTCTAACAATGGGCTAGCAATCGCGGCTTGCGCTGCAGCCAGCGCACGATTTTCACCACGCGCTTTACCAGTCCCCATCATCGAAATACCCATTTGTGACATGACAGTACGCACATCCGCAAAGTCTACGTTGATCAAACCTGGCCGAGTAATTAGTTCAGCAATGCCTTGTACTGCGCCTAACAACACGTTATTAGCAGCTTTAAATGCGTCGAGCAAAGACATTTCTTTCCCTAAAACTCTCAATAGCTTTTCATTTGGAATAGTGATTAAAGAATCTACCGCTTGACTCAAAGTTTCAATACCTTGCTCAGCAACCTGCATTCTTTTACGTCCCTCAAATGGAAATGGCTTGGTTACCACTGCCACCGTCAAAATGCCCATTTCTTTGGCAATTTCTGCCACTACTGGCGCTGCACCTGTACCAGTACCACCACCCATACCAGCAGTAATAAAGATTAAATCCGCACCATCTAAAGCCTCACGAATACGTTCGCGATCTTCCAAGGCGCTCTGTCTACCCACCTCTGGATTAGCACCAGCGCCTAAACCTTTGGTCATGCCATTGCCTAATTGCAGAATTGACTTCACGGATGAATTTTTTAATGCTTGCGCATCAGTATTGGCCGCAATAAATTCAACACCATCGATATTTGCTTGAGCCATATATTCCACAGCATTGCCACCACCACCACCGATACCAATTACTTTAATGACAGCATTTTCCGCAAAGTTATCAATCAATTCAAACATTCTATTCCCCTTAAAATCAGAAGTTACCTTGGAACCAATTCTTCATTCGTCCCAATAAGTTATTAAAATTTAAATTCCGCTTAATATCCGCTCTTGGCACAGCGTTATCTTGCGCTTTTTGTCCATACAAAACCAAACCAACTGCCGTGGCATAACTAGAATTATGTAGTGCACTTGGCATCTGCACCGCATATCTTGGCAAACCTAAACGCACATGCGCTTGAAAAACATCTGCTGCCAATTCGAGCAAACCTGGCATCTTAGCGCTACCGCCAGTTAATACTATGCCGGCACTCAATAAACCATCCCAGCCAGAATGCTGTAATTCGTTCAGTATTAGTGCAAATAATTCTTCGAAACGCGGCTCGATTACCGAGGCTAAGTCAACTTGAGTTATAGCTTGCTCATCATTTTGACCAACGCTAGGCAACTTCACAATTTTACTTTTATCCGCTAACCGTTGATAGGCACAACCATTTTTTACTTTGATTGCTTCAGCATTATTATGTGGGGTCCGGAATGCTACTGCTAAATCGTTGGTAACCTGATCACCCGCTACAGCAATGACTGCGCTGTGGCGTAACGCGCCGTCCACATACACAGCAATATCGGTAGTCCCAGCGCCAATGTCAATCAGACATACTCCCAACTGTTTTTCATCATCAGTCAAAATGGAATAACTATCTGCTAGTTGCCCTAGAATTATATCATCCACTTCCAAACCACAACGCCGCACACAGTTGATAACATTTTGTGCTGCACTAACTGCCGCAGTAACAATATGAATTTTACCTTCTAAACGCATCCCTGACATGCCTACCGGATCGATTATGCCATTTTGATGATCAACCGTATATTCTTGTGGCAACACATGCAAAATCTTTTGCTCAGCAGGAATAGACACTGCGCGCGCAGCATCCACAACCCTCGCCACATCATCTTTAGTAACTTCACCGCCTTTAACCGCCACAAAGCCATGTGAATTAAAACTACTGATATGATTACCAGAAATACTCGTATACACCGAACGAATCTGACAACCAGCCATAAGCTCCGCCTCTTCTATAGCGCGTTGCACCGATTGCACCGTAGCATCAATATTCACCACAATGCCTTTACGCATTCCACGTGATGGATGTGAGCCTATGCCGATGATATCTAGTTGCCCATCTGGTAACGCAGCAGCAACAATTGCTACGACCTTAGATGTGCCGATATCCAAGCCAACTATTACATTATTTTCTTCATTAGTATTATTAATACTCAATTATGCACTCCCACCGCCATACCATTGGTATAACGCAGATCAATAACCTGTACATTACTTTCTTGCAAACCCGATTTATTATCTTCATATGCTATCACAAATCGCGCCAATCTTTCTTCCAAATCTGTTTTACCTAAAATTACTTTCACACCATTATCTAGCATAGCCTGCCATCCACGATCTGGCATAATTGTTAAGCTTTTTATTGCCAAACCTATCGGTTTAATTTTGGCCAATATTAATAAATATTTATCCACCATTTCATCAATATCCGCGAGAGCACCATTAAACTCTGGCAAATGCTGCAAATTAGCTACTGTAGTGGGAAAGAAAATCTGCCCCGTAGTATCAACCACACCTTTATTCGCCCATACTGCCAAAGGCTCACGTTCAATAATGGTTAACAGCAATGCATTGTGCCATTTGCGTTGTACTTGTACCCCCGCTACCCATGGTACCAATAATAGTCTATCGCGCATAACCGCTAACCTGATGCCAAAGAAGCCTTGACGTACTTCATCAGCTACCGCTAATTTAATCAATTCTGGATCGGCATAATGTAGCTTATTCGTGACCGTCACAACCTCTATCGGAATAAACCACTTTTTTTCCCACCGTTTCCAAATCGCACTTAGGCAAAGAAAGCATATTGTGCCCAGCAATAAACCCATTAACAAAATCGGTAAAAACTTATGTTTTAGCCCTAATGTCCCTGCTCGGCCCATACATTGTTAACCTCAATACCACACGTTAAAGATAATACTTCTAATACCAAATTATCGAAAGAAAGTCCGGCAACTTTGGCTGCCAAAGGCATATTACTATGCGGCGTCATACCTGGCGCAGTGTTTACCTCCAACATCCAAAAATCACCGTTGACATCACGAATAAAATCTACCCGTCCCCAACCGGTAGCGCCAATAGCTTTGAATGCTGCTAAAGCTAAGTTTTGCAGATTGGTTTCGTCATTAGGCACTGACAGACCAGGGCAAATATGCTTGGTTTCTTCAGAAAAATATTTGGCATTATATGTATAGAAAGCTTCTTGGGCGGTAATCTGAATTGATGGTAATACTCTATCTCCCAAAATGCAGACGGTAAACTCATCACCAATGATCCATGGTTCCACCATAACTGTGCCATATTGCGCTGCTAACTCACAAGCAGCAGTAAAGTCCGCGGCGGAATTTACCCTAGTTACCCCTACACTAGAGCCCTCATAAACAGGCTTCACTGCTAATGGCAAACCAAATATTTTAATATAGTCTTCTGCGCTAGACCCAGGAGTCCAAACCGAAAATGGCGGTGTAGCCAAGCCCATCGATTGCCAGATGCGTTTGCAACGCACTTTATCCATCGCCAGAGCCGAAGCTAATACGCCACTACCAGTGTATGGAATGCGCAAATGTTCCAATAAACCCTGGATGGTACCATCTTCACCACCGCGGCCATGTAAGGCAATAAACGCACGTGCAAAATTACCTTCTTGTAATTTTTGAATGAAATCCTGTTGCGTATCAATCAACTCAGCGTCGACGCCTTTGTTTTGCAAAGCGGCAAATATTGCCTTACCACTAATCAAAGATATTTCGCGTTCTGCCGAATTACCACCCATTAACACCGCTACTTTTCCAAACATATTTTTTCCCTTTTAGAATCTCACTTGATCCCAACTATATCACCAATAAATTTAACTTCTTTGATCAACTCAACCCCATGATCTTCATATACCTGTTGCTGCACCAATGTAATTAAGGTTGCAACATCTGCCGCCGTAGCATTACCTAAATTGATTATAAAGTTAGCATGCTTTGTTGATACCTCGGCATTACCAATCTTCCTACCTTTAAGTTTAGAAGCTTCAATCAATTCTGCAGCATATTTACCGGCCGGATTGCGAAAAACTGATCCACAACTAGGCAAACCTATAGGTTGCGTTGCATTACGCCGTGTTAATAGTTCTTTAATTTTAGCATCAGCTTGTTGTTGATCACCTGGCAAGAATCTTAGTTGCGCAGCTATAAACCACTCGTCATTGTGCCCGATAATGCTGCGATAATCCACCGTATATTCATATGGATAACGTCGCTTAATTTCACCGCGACGATTAATAACATCTACGGCAACTACATGCTGCCAAGTTTCACTGCCAAAAGCACCGGCATTCATCGCTAATGCTCCACCCATCGTTCCAGGAATGCCAGCAAAAAATTCCGCACCTACAACTTGATGTTTCGCCGCAAATTTAGCAATTTTGGCACAAGATACACCGGCATCAACTTGTATTAATAAACCAGCTGCATCAGCGCTAATTAAAGAAATCTCAGCTGCCATTTTAGCTGTGTGAATCACCGTGCCAGCAAAACCAGCATCAGCGATTAGTACATTGCTACCTAAACCAAGCCAAAATAACTCTTCAGTCGGCGGTAAAGTTGCTAAAAAATTACTTAAATCAGTAAAATTTTGCGGACGAAAATACTGCTTAGCCAAACCACCAATATGCCAGGAAGTGTAGCGTGCCAATGGCACATCAAAGAATAAATTCGGAAACTGCATGTCTTTTAGATCAAAAATTCTCAATCACAAAATAGCACAATTCTTCTTCAAATTGTTTTAATATGGCATTGCTTTCTAATGCATGATTAATCATGATGGCCACGATTATTTCACGCTTATTATCGGTAGTAAAATATCCCGCTAAAGTAGAAACCCCGCTCAAAGTGCCAGTTTTAGCCCGTACCTCTGAAGAAAACTTAGTAAACCTGTTTTGCAGCGATCCGCTCATACCAGATATAGCCAGTGCATTACGAAAATGGCCGTATAATTTTGGCTCACGTTGCATTGAACATAATAACAAGATTAAATGCCGTGGAGTAAATAAGTTGTAACGCGACTCTCCAGAGCCATCCAACATCCTAGTTTGCGCAAAATCAATGCCGGTTGCCTCGGATAACACTCGCTGCACCGCAGTAGCGCCTGTTTTGAACGAGCCAGTACCGAATACCCGCGCGCCCAAGGTTTTAGTCAAGCTCTCTGCATATAAGTTATTTGAATCTGACAAAATTGGCTTCAACAATACTGGTAAAGGCTCTGATGAATGATGCGCTATTTTAACTAGGTTAGCTGGGACAGATGCAAATTTTATCTTACCCAATAATTTTATATCTAATTTTTCCAACGCCTCTAAAATTAATTGCTGTGCCTGCAAACGTGGATTCTTGATTGCCATACGCAAATGCACTGGTTGTTTGCCAACCGGCCAACAGCCACCCAACTCTATGTTATTGCGTTCATCAATCACGGCACTCAATTGACATAAGCTTTCGCTATCAGCATAGGTTACTGCTTTAATATCGGCATTCATGGTTCTAAATTTAGAGCTAGGGTTTTTTTGATCTAGCGCCGCCATCACTCTAGTGCCAATTGGCACATTTGGATACAGTGTTACACCAAATTGGTTATGATCGATAATAATCGCTGCTACCGGTGCGCTATGGTGCCAAGCGGTAGAATCCCAAGTCCAGCCCAAACCAAGCATTGGCCCAACATAAATACTATCATCTATGATTAAATTACCATGAATAACTTTAATATGCGCGGCTGATAACTTTTGCAACAAACTATACAACGACGCCAAGCGAAAACTCGGATCACCGGTAAACTGCAGTGCTATATCACCCTTGTAACCGTCAGCTTGCCTGGCTGTTTGGCTGTAATATAAGGATGTTTCGTACCGATACTCTGGACCCAATAGTTTAAGCGCGGCAGCAGCTGTAAATAACTTAGTGGTACTAGCTGGCAGAAAGAGCTTGCTACCATGGTAATCGTATAAAATTTCATTCGTGGCGACATCCTGCACCACAACGCCGACAGTAGCATCTGGTAAGCTAGTTTTAATCATGTGTGTGATTTTATCACTAAGCTCTTGGGTAGAATTTGATATAGATCCGACTTTAGCAGACGCATAATTACTAAAAAAGCAAAGTGATGACAGGATGGCTATGCGTGCATAACCTGACATGTAATTACAGCATTTCAGCAAATTCATGCGATAATTCCTTAGCAATCTTGCCAATATTGCCAGCACCTTGTGTCAACACAATATCGCCATCTTGTACCACGCTCTGCAAAATAGTAAATAGTTGTTGCGTGTCCGCGACAAAAATTGGATCAACTACACCACGTTGCCGAATGCTGCCACACAGCGTGCGACTATCTACACCAGGAATACTGGCTTCTCCCGCAGAGTAAATATCCAACAAAATCAAAACATCAACTGTCGACAATGTTGCCGCGAAATCCTCGAACAAAGCTTTGGTACGTGTATAACGATGCGGCTGATAAATCATGACCAAGCGTTGTCCAGGCCAACTACCTCGAATAGCATCTATCACTGCCTGCACTTCTCGCGGATGATGGCCATAGTCATCCATCAGCGTGATGTTTTTCCCAGCTAAATCGTATTCGCCAAGAATTTCAAAACGCCGACCTACGCCTTTAAAATCACACAAACTGTTTTGAATGCAGTCTAATGGTATATCCGCATCTAAACCAACAGCAATCGCAGCTAGTGAATTCAATACATTATGTTTGCCACTGAGATTAACTTGCATAGCAAGTGGTTCAGCATGTCCTGGTATTTGCACCGTAAATTTGGTGGTACGCCCAACGATTTGCCATGATAAAGCACGAATATCGGCATCCTCGGAAAAACCATAGGTAATGTACGGACGGCTGATATGCGGTAATAAATTACGCACCGCAGCGTCATCAATACACAATACTGCCAAACCATAAAATGGTAATCTATGGATAAAATCTAAAAAAGTCTGATTTAATTTGGCGAAATCATAATCATACGCTTCCATATGATCGCAATCGATATTTGTCACAATACTAATAGTAGGATTTAAGTGTAAAAATGAAGCATCGCTCTCGTCGGCTTCAGCAATAAAATATTTACCTTGTCCCAATTTGGCATTAAAACCAAAACTGTTCACCTTGCCGCCGACCACAAAAGTCGGATCTAAGTTAGCACTAGCAAACAACATCGCCAGTAAACTAGTAGTTGTAGTCTTACCATGCGTACCTGCCACTGCAATACCATGTTTAAAGCGCATTAACTCAGCCAACATTGCTGCGCGTGGCACAATTGGTATACGCCGCATTCGCGCTGTCTCTAATTCTATATTGTTTGGCTGAATCGCACTTGATACCACCACTGCATCACACTCAGCGACATTTTCAGCAATATGCGAATAAGTTATTTTTATACCTAAAGATGCGAGGCGCTCTGTGGATGAATTCTTACTTATGTCTGAACCGGTGACAGCATAACCAAGATTAGCTAACACTTCAGCTATCCCACTCATACCAACCCCACCAATACCGATAAAATGTATGGCTTTAATTCTGCGCACGCACACTCCTTAAACATTAAGACAAACCGGAAACCTGTCCGGCTGAGATTGTATAATGTTTTGTGTATTTACGCCAGTGATGGATGCTACAAACTAGATCCCACTACTAAAATCAGTATTATTGTCATTCTAGACAGAAATAGTACTGGTTTAATTAATGTGGTGAACTTGTCGTATAGTGTTGGTTAGAATCTTACCGAAGACGGGCGATTACTTGGCGGCTTTGGTGTACCATTAGCCGGAGCAAAACCTTTAAAAAAATCTTGCTGGTTATTAAATTCTGGCGCTTTTGCTTTCGCGCTCAGACCAAACGCTGACAATAACCCTCCTCTTTTTTGTAGCACTGGGGTAGCTGGTTTTTCTACCATTTCGCCATTAGCAACTGCATCTAAATCCACTTTACTACGCATAACTCCTACGAAATTCTTGGCGAGTTCATTTCTTGAGTCATATGATAAAACTTCATAAAACGCTTGTTGTGTAGCTGTATCAATTTGCCTGGTCTTTTTATCTACTGGTGGCGCTAGTATAACTCTGTTTAAAACCGCCTCTACTCCATTCAGATTAGACATCTCTTGGTTAAACGCATTAGTCAAAGCTTTCAATACTAGTTTGGCCTCATCAGTATTTTTCACTTTAGGTAAATTCAAAACAAAAACAGCACTCTGATCTTTTAGATAGCACGCACGTAGCGCTTGCGCAGAAGCATGCACCGCCGCATATAGTTGTTTAGACGCAAAAGAAAGGCTGACACCACCTTCATCCGTGATTTTCACTTTACCAATAGCTTTGTTATCTTCTCTAGTACTTAAATTGTACTGGTTGTCCATTTTATATGTTTGAGAGACATTTTTACCACCAGTCCTTAACCCACCATCATAAAACACCTCTTTTACTATTGCAGTAGTGTTTTCCTTGTTTAAAATCTTGGAATCCTTGGAAATAAATTCCGTTGTTTCAGTTAAGTGCAATGGAGCAATTTCATCAACACTACTAATTGTGGAAACCGATGACTGTGACGAGCTATTGCCAACACGGATACTGGCGGATTCAAGATCTGACGATTCCCTTGTTTGATCCGACCATAGTTCTGTGTGATCTAGAAATAAATCATTTATGGTATCTACTGATACTCTAGATGACTCAGATAAAATATTTTCATGATTTACTTCTTGCGTATTACCATTCATAAGAATATGCGTAATTTTTTCTTCGCCTGGCTCACGTATTTCTTTAATATTGTTGATTACATGCATTGTACCATCATCATCATGGTGAATTTTTCCGCTTCCAAATGAATCATGACTACTGAAAAGTTTATCTTCATCCTCATCATTGATTGTTTTCATCCCCAATTCGCTTTTTATTCTTGGGGCAATATCTTTAGAATTATTTTCTATATGAGAAAGTTGCTCGTCAAGTTTCAGCAATGATGGCTCGTTGTTATTAAACAAAATACGCAACCCCTCACCTGCCGCATCGCTGATGTTATGATTAAGATCAGCCGGTTGAACTTTGCTCTCCTCAAATAACTTAGACGAATCTTGACCATCAAAAGGCCCGAGACCTGGTGGTGGTGGAATGAAGTAATTTTGCTGATTAGCTATCATCGCGTTTTGAGAAGAATCATGTTCTTGCACATACTCTATTTGCTGACTATATTTCTGTGCCAGTTTCTGCATGAAGCCAGCTGGCGCAACAACATCAAAATGTCCACCGACATCGATAATCGATGGGGCACTCATACTCATATTTTCCCTATCTGCGCCAAAAAACTCATCTCCGGGAAATTTATTTGATTGCTTATATTTCGAATCTAAAAGTTCTGTAGCTAAAGACCCTTGCTCACGCGCTCTTATAACTTGATTGATATATCTTGGATCTATTTCTTGGCCTGATGTGAATTGCAATTTTTCGATTAAAATAGAAACCAGCGATATTCTAGCACCATCTTCTTTCAATAACGTCACCTTGTCTGCAGACACATTAATATCATCAAAAGGATCTAGTAAAGTCAGAAAAATTTTTTCATCTAAAAGCATGTCATCTAATCTGAGATTATTGTCTATAAGTGTTTGTTGCAATCCATTATCAATTAATTGCTTGGCATAATCGTGCAACCACTGCATATTTTCTTGTGAAACATCAGGATTATTGATTGCTGTCTTATATTCAGCTTCGGTCATTTTTCTAAAACAGCCGACCAATTTATTTATATTTTGATCGCCTTCTGATAATCCGTATACATCCGTAGAAAAATATGTATCTAAAAAATCTTGCAACGTGTCTGCATCTTTTACATTTTCGTAATCTAGCATTAATGTCCCAAAACCGTTTAATAGCGCCTTACCATCCGTGCTTATGGGTTCATATTTATTGAACTCCGATGCTACTTGAGAAGAATAGTTGATATATATAGAATTCAATGTGTTAATAACTTTTGCTTTTTCTACATCATCAGCCAAACCATGCAATAACATTTGTTTAATAACACTGCGTATCGCACAGTTATTACCAACCCCGGAAACCACATAGTGTTGATTTGCTATGTTTTGACCCAATTTTGGTGCTATCAAAGATCTAGTTTGAATAATTTTTCCACTGTTTTTGTCGTTCAACACAGCTTGTCTATTAACCAACCGTATAATGTTATCGTATATAGTTAGAGCATTTTTATTTTTGGTATTATCCACTTCTCTCCCTGAGATGTTTGTATATTCTTTTTCTATAATCTCATTAATAATCTTCGTATCAAGACCAGCCAAACCTTTTTGTTGAAGATTTTTAGCTATTGTAGAATATGGTTGACCTAATTTAACAAGATCTTTTAAATACATATTAAAATTTTTCTCTACAGCTTGTGCTTGTTCTCCTGGAGGAATATCTATTTGCAAATTTTTGTAGTTTTCTTGAGCTGGTTGTGTATCCCATTTAAAATTTGGTCTTCTTTTTTTTTCATTGTGATTAACATTTTTTTCATTTGTATCTTTAGGTACAGTAGATGGCTGCTTTTTGAACCATGTCAGTGAAGATGTTGGCATAATTCTAGAAAACAATGATTTCTTAGGTTTGACTGGTGTTTGTTGTGATTGTAATGGAGTTGGAGCAACAGTCTCTGTAACAACGTGATCTTTATATATCTGATTTGCTTCAATATATTGTAACAATTGATTATATTTTTTCCGATCAATCGAACTAGGTTCTTGTTCAGATTGGCTGATCAAACCTTCTACCTCAACAAGTACCGTACTAGCGTCTAATAGCTCATCTCCCTCGAGTTTTTGACGCAATTCTGTTATAGCAACGTGTATTTGTTTATCCAAAACATTACCATTTGCTAACCCATCCAACATTACAGCAAACTCATCCTGCGCGATTGTGTCTTTTGTGTACTCATCAAGCTCTGCCGCCGACAAGTCGTTAGTTCCTATTCTCTCTAATGCTGAGGACGACATTATTTCTTCTAATTCACGATCCGATACATCCGGAATCTCTACATCCGTATGCACTATTAATTTTTTATAGCTATTAACAAAATCTGCTATTTTTTGCCACTTGCGATCAAAATATATAATACCTTCACTTTGTGTTTTTAGATCCAACTTGCTTAAATTAGTAACTGCTTTCGCTAACAGGGTTGATGTTGATTGGTTTGTTTTTTCTAATTCATTAAAAACATTTTTTTCATACTTTAATAATAATGTCGCTATAGTTTTAGGTTTAATACTTTTTGCTTTCAAAACCTCTTTTTCCACATGTGACATATATTCTTTTGTTTTGAGTAAAGCGCCATCATCATAACTATCACACAGCTGTTTATTTTCTTCCACATTAGCACGAAGGTTTTCGATTATTTCTGTATATTTTTCTTTATATCCTTTTTGCGCAATATTGATTTGCAATCTCATTAAATCGAGATTCATTTGCAAAATATTTGAATAAATGTTCTCTAACTCTGTCACTGGTATTTGTGGAGCTGTGTCTGGCTGCACATCGCTAGCGACTTTGGCCGTAGCTGTACTAACTGGCTGCTGATCGAGTTTTTCGTTAACAATCTCAACCAAATTTGCAAAATCTTGCTCAGACAGACCTTGATCTTCATTGCCAAATGCCGAGGTTATCAATGTCTTTACAGTTTCTGCAGTATATACATTTACTGGTGATTCAATTTCGTCAGCTCGTATCTTTTCCAGCAAAGCATCTGCATACTCCGCCAATTCTGCTTTGTACTGCGCATTTTTAGCCGTTTCTTTAGCCATTACGATTTGTTTTAAATCCTTATTCACATTTTTTTCGTCATTTCCTACATATTTCCTAACCTTATTAGGTAAATATTTATTTGGATCCGACTTTTCAGACGCATTCTTTATTCCTGTGTCAAGATTTGCTATTACTGTATCTAGAGAGCCCCTGTCATTAGGGGCATTTGACAACATAGATTCAATTTCTATTCCCATTTTTTTAAACATCACTCCCAAAGCATAAATATCACTAGCTTTTGAGTACCTAGATGAATTTGGTGTGTTAGAGATCTCCGGAGCCTTATAATCTGGGCTACCCATTTGAACATCAATTATTTCTGTTTTTCCATCTGGTATTTTTGCCGAAAGCCCCAAATCAATTATATTAACTTTAAAATCACCATTTGCATCTACAGATAAAGTTAAATTTCCTGCTTTAATATCACGATGTATTAAATTTTTATCATGCAACTCTTTAAGTGCTACCGCTGCAGCCTTGGCGATTTTACCTTTAATATCTTCTGGCAAATTTCTATTTTTGTTAAGATAACTCGACAGACTTTCACCATAAATCGGCATGGCTACATATCCCTTAGCCAGTTGTTGATCTCTAGGACGAAAAGCATAGCCACGCAAAATGCCAGCTTTATAAAGGTTTTCTTGTTCTGACACCATATAACCTAATTTCTTGTCTGCCGTAGACTCAACATCAGCGGCAACTTTAAGTGCTAATAATTCTGGTGGATTAGTTTCTTGTAGCAATTTATCAAATGGTCTAAATTTACCAGGCAAAACTTTACCAAAACCACCGGCTCCTAAGTTACCATCTTGCCTTTGTTGGCCAGTGGAATCTTCATATTTCTTAGAACGCGCCATAACGCCTATTTTACATTCATTTCTGAATTCATCATGCAACAAAAGAAAGGAGTGCTGGACAAAATTAACAAATTCTGGATGATCAGGGTATTGTTCTTTAACAAATTTTACTAAATCCTTTCTAGATATTTTTTGTGACTCAGTGGTTTTAATCCCCATTTTTTTAATGTAATCCTCAACGATGAACCACTCGTCAGGACTATCATAAATAGCGATCTGATCATCTTGTTGCTTTTTCCAACCCTTCTTAGTTTCGTCATTAAAAACTTTATACTTGTCATTGCTCATTTCTGTGTCTTTTTTTATAAATCTTTATTCAGATTTTGATTCCCATACAGTAGATAAGTTCCTCATTGTAGTTACATCTTTGCAACCACACCTAATTACATGCAAAGCATTCATATGCAAAAAATTCCTCTACACTTAAAGGAGGATAAAATCTACTCTGTGATGGCCATTAATATGCCAATAACTACCAACGCTAACAGCAGGAAACAACTCGGCGCCTTTTTAGTGGTAGCCATGATTTTATTGATAGTTTTATCCGCTTTAGGGATTGCGGCTATGTCCATGGCCACTACCTCACAACAAGTAAGTTATAATTATTCACAATATCTACAAGCGCGAATTAAAGCCATGTCCATGGCCGCTTATGGCAAGCGCATATTAGAAACTTTTGCTAACGGTGTGTATTTTGGACCTGGTACTTGTACTACTGCAGCGACTTGTAATGTAATTGATAATGATTTCCCTATGGATGGCCGCCCGATACTCCCCTGGAACTCTGGTGCTGGCACCGCACCAGTGACGCGTAGCTCCAAAAATAATGCTTGGTGGACTACCAATGGTTTTGCGTACGAAGGTACCTTTGCTGGTGATGGTAACGCTAGAGTAGTCGTGTCTTTATTAGGCGCCAATAGCGCTAATCCGTATCAACATACTTACAACATCGTTGGCTATGGTACTGATGACAGCGGCAAAGTTAAGGCTACCTATAGCTTGGTGCACGTTTGGAATGCTTATCCAGCCGATCCTGGTGATGGTACTTGCGCCAATGGTTGTCATTATGGAGAATGTTGCTCTAGCACTGCAACATGCGCTACAGACAGCGTCAGTTGTGAAGGAGGCTCGGCAACCTATGTGCCACCTGGCTGGACTTGCACCAACTATTTTGTTAACGGTCTTGGCTATACTAGCGCCGCTTGCAATAACCCTATAGATCCACCGACACCTTAAGCTACATTAGTTTATTCAGCCACATTTTTTCTAGAAAATCATTCCAATTTATAATATGAATATTATCGATAATTTTATTGTTACTGCATTTACAAACCAGATAATATTTTTTGCAAATATTTTCTTCTGCCAAAGCGCGTAAACCCTTCATATGCTTGCTATTAGGATTAGTTGTTGCCTTGACCTCTATTGCAATATCATCCCCGATAATAAAATCCACTTCCTGACCATTCTGTGCCTGCCAATAGCTTAATTTTTCATCTATACGTAAATAAGATAAATATGCTCGTAATTCCATAGCGATAAAATGTTCAAAGGCCTGGCCATACTGATCTGAATGCGGATCGATGTTTTTAATGCCCGCAACCTTATTTCTCACCCCCACATCAAAATAGTAAAACTTAGCGGTACTAATTGCTTTTCTTTTAATTGATTTAGTCCATGCTGGTAAAATAAACCCTATTAAAGTATCTTGTAAAATCGCATAATATTCACGTATAGTGGACGCCGGTATAGAAACATCATTACTCAATGATGCAAAATTTATCATGTTGCCGCTAGTAAGTGCGCTCACCTCTAGAAACCTGGCAAAAGACTGTAATTTTCTTACCAAAGCCTCTTCTTGTATCTCTTCTTTCAAGTATGTATTAATATAAGCATTCAACTCTTCCTGCGGAAATTTACTCAAATATACTTGTGGCAATCCACCATATAGCAAATACCTATTTAAATCAAAATTAGGGATCTCTTGTCGTAGCAAGGGGAATAATTCTGCTGACCAAGCTCTACCAGCTAACAAATTTACACCTTCTTTTTTTAGCTTCCTGGAACTGCTGCCGGTTAGTAAAAACCTTAATCCTTGTTTCTCAATTAAACGATGCACTTCATCCAACAATTGCGGTATTTTCTGAATCTCATCAATAATTACATATTTAAAATCACGATCTGCGGCCTTAATTATGGCCTCTAGCTCCCAAGGTTTGGAGCTTAATTGCAAAAATAATTCCCCCTGTAGTAAATCAATAATTACAGATTGAGCGGCTAGTTGATGCTCTATTAGGCTAGATTTGCCTGTGGAACGCGGTCCTAGCAGAAAAAACGACTTCATTGCTAATAACGAGGGTAGATTTAATATGCGTTGTAGATACACGATAGATCCAAAATACTGTACTTAATTACCGTAATAGTAGCATGTTTTTCTATAATCAGCAATACAAATGCTGCTTTTTGACATATTTCAGCATTATAGATGCTGAATATAGGAATTTTAAACAAACTCCTAAGGTTGCATGTAGTTTCTAGCTACGGTTGCATTTGCTGCTGCTATTTGTTGCTGTGCAAATTGATTTCTGCGACGATTATATCCTGCTTTCTGTGGTGTAAGAGTTTCCCCATCTGATAAATCGTTTTCTTCCGTAGCAAACGCACGTAAAAAACCATTAATAGTTTCTGTTTCATATTTTGTAGGGGCAGAAGGTAAAAATACTTTTTGCGGTTCTGTTATAAGTTTACTTGGTGCTTGTACAACCGCATATGCAGCTTTAGCAATGTCATCTGCACAATTCAAAACATCTCGCGCCATCTCACCACGATTATTATTTAAGCCGTTACCAATGACACTGGCGGTATGCAGAGCAACTTTGACCGTAGTATCAACCAACGACATTAATGGATCAAAAGCAATCTTAGGTAGCGGGGCATAAAATAGAAATGCCAAGCTAGCCGGCAAAAAATTGCCTAATAATATACTAGCATTAGCTAATGGCATAATTGGCATTAACCATATCATCGGCATTATTTTCGCTATTTTCATAGGCGCGCTATTCTGGATATGTGCGTGTATTTGATTAACAGTTAAATTATTACTCGTAAATAACCGGTAAACTAAGGCCAAAGTACCATCAATCCTGGCACCAGTGTTTAATAATTGTTTAGCACTAACACTTAAATTATCTATCAGCTTTGGATTAAATTTACCAAAACTGATATAACGTACCGCCTTCAATGCATTAACAGCCGTATCCATAGCAATACCAGCCAGCGTATATAGGGTACCATAGAAGATACTATCCACAGTGGCACTAATACGTAGCAGGACATTCGCGATCATTGGCACTAATGGTGAGGATAATATAATCGTTAAAAGCACCTCAAAACATTGCCCCATCTCGGTATGATTAATGTGTTCACGATTGTAGCTTTGCAGATAAAACATATTTGGTGCTGGAGCAGATGATATAACATCCAGCAGACTTAACAACTCTTTCTGCTCTGGTTGTTCACTTAGCATCACAAAAATTCTATTCAGTGCTGGAAAATTTTGCGGCTCTTGCGTAGCAATTTTATTTTTTAATTTTGCTATTAGCATAAGAAAACTGGTTTTGTCAGCAAATGACAAATTACCAAAAAAATTATGAAAGTCTAGAAATTCTGGACTGCCCATAACTGGAGTGACTATTTTTTGCCCTAAAATATTTATCCCTAAAAACTTGTAGGCCTTATGCCGCACTATATCAAGTATTAGTTCTATAAACTTACTATCCTCTATTTGCGCTTTAATATTGTTTTTTTGCCTAAAAGCAGAATGTTCTTTATTAGTTTTTTGTAATTCATGTAATTTGTGTTTTGCTAACTTAATATTAATGATTTGTAATGCAAGAATTTTCTCTAATTGATCTGCTGGCAAATGTTGCGCCATAAAATCAATAATGAATTGATCTCGATCGTTATCCGTGACAATTTTTAGAACTCGCGGCAGCAAATTAGGAATCACTAGCTGTAAAGACTCTAACAAGACAGATCTTTTATTCTCTAAATCTTCTAAATCTGTATCTGACAATTCTTGTGGATTACTGTTCATATTCTTCCAGCCATGTTTATTATTATTTAAAGGCATGCTATCACAGCTGCGAACCAATTTCAAGCTGAGTAACTAAATTATCTATTTATGTGGATATGCAACTAGCGACTACTAAATCTAAGGCATCTGGTCTAGCTAAGCTATAGGCCGCCGCTGCCATAGCGTTTAATTTGCTCGTATCGCGACTAAAATCAACTAAGTAACTGGTTAGACTCGCCACAGACAAATCCCGCTCCTGGATAATTACCGCCGCGCCAGCATTGGCTAAATATTCAGCGTTTTTGGTTTGATGATCATCTACCGCGTAAGGGTATGGAATCAAAATACTAGCGACCCCAGAGGCAGCCAATTCAGCCACCGTTAGGGCACCAGCACGGCAAATAACCACATCTGCCCAAGTATAAGCACTAGGCATATCTTGGATAAAATCTACCAACTGAACATCGCTGTTTTCTACAACACCACTATTGGTATAGGCTTGCTTGGCATCATTAATATTTTTGTTGCCAGTTTGATGCAAAATTTGCGGTTTGATTGCCTCTGGCCATGTGGCGTACAATTGCGGAATAATATTGTTCAGGGTCCGTGCACCAGCACTGCCGCCAAAAACTAAGATCTTCAATTGCCCAACTGCAGCCTTACTGGCGCGTTGCTGTGGTGGCAACAATTTATAAAAATCTTCTCTAACTGGATTGCCAGTTAATTTAGCAGTAATTTTGCGCGGAAAACTGCGTGGAAACCCCGTTAATACCTGATAAGAAAAATTAGCCAAAATCTTGTTGGTCATACCAGCAATAGCATTCTGTTCATGGATAATCAATTTCTTACGTAATAACCAGGCCGCCAAACCAGCTGGGCCTGTAACATATCCTCCCATACCCAATACTACTTGTGGATTAAAGCGCATAATGACGCATATCGACTGGCACAAGGCCACTAGTAAACGCCATGGTGCAAGTAATTTGGTAATAAAATTTTTGCCGCGCAAACCGCCAATTTGGATAAAGTGAATTGGAATATTATGATCAGCAGTAATCCAGGATTCCATGCCATGACTGGTACCCAGCCAATGGACGGTATGGCCTTGCTCGATTAAACGTTTAGCTACCGCCAAAGCTGGAAAAATGTGCCCACCAGTACCACCCGCTAAAACCAAAACTCGCATATAGCCAAAACCAATTAAAACCCTAATTAATTCTACGTAAATTCTATAGGCAAGGCAATTAAGTTCATTGACTGATAATATATGCACATGTTGACAGGTTACATAACCAATGTTAGCATTACCACTAATAAAAATAATAATAGAAATAACTACTATGCCACATATAATAATCGCCGTTCTTCTGATGTCATTCTTACTGTGGAGTTATAATCTTCTCAATAAAAATTTTGTTCCAGCAGAACAAAACCAAGAAAGCACCAATCCCGACAACAAAACTCTGATTTCCACCAAACGCTTATTTGCCACTATTTTGTTATTTCTGGGCTGTTACGCATTTATCGCTTACTCTTTAAACGAAGGCAAAGCTGAGGTTACCCAAGAAATTCAGCAGGAAGAACCGCAACAGCAAAATCCTGAAGAAGCAGAAAATAACGAAGCCAATAAAATTAATCCTTATGAGCAAAATAAAGGCATCAAGGTACTTAAAGCCAATCAAATTGATACCAAATTTAGCGACATAGCAGGATTACACGAAGCTAAAGATGAAGTACAAGATATTATTCACTTTTTACAAGATCCAGCCAAATTTGGCCGTTTAGGCGCTAAATCACCAAAGGGGATGCTATTGTACGGTGAGCCTGGTACTGGTAAAACTATGATGGCACGCGCAATTGCCGGCGAAGCACAAGTCGCATTTATTGCCGTAGCCGGTGCAGAGTTTGATGAAGAATTTGTTGGTGTTGGCGCAGCTAGAGTGAGACAATTATTTGAATTGGCACGCCAAAATTCACCTTGCATTATCTTTATCGATGAAATTGATGCTCTAGCGCATAAACGTAATGCACACGATCCAGCATGGGCGGCACAAACAGTTAACCAATTATTAGCCGAAATGGATGGTCTTGATAGTGCTAAAAACTCCGGGATCGTAGTAATTGGTGCCACCAACCGTCTCAATGTGATCGATTCAGCAATTTTACGTCCTGGCCGTTTAGATAGGCATGTAAAATTAGACGTACCAACCGTAGACGAACGCGCGCAGATTTTGGAATTGTATTTACGTAAAGTTAAAATTAGCCCACAAGTACAGGCTATGGCCATCGCTAAAATGACCTCGGGATTTTCTAGTGCTGAACTAGCCAATCTGGTAAATGAAGCAGCCATCATTGCCACTAAAGCTGATAAAAAACAAGTTGAAATCAGCGATTTTGATGTTGCTAAAGATCGTGTTGTAATCGGCTCCAAACGCCAGGCACTAAAAGTATCTTCTCAGACTCGCAAAATTACAGCATTTCACGAGGCTGGACACACATTAGTTGGTCACTTATTGGTTGGCAAAATGCAACCATTATACAAAGTTACTATCATGCCACGCGGTCCAAGCTTAGGCCACACCAGCTTTGAACCAAAGGCAGATCAAACCTCTGTAAATCTCCAGGAGCTAGAAGCTTTAATTTGTATGCAATTAGCTGGCCGGGTAGCAGAAGAATTAGTGTTTGGTGAAAAGAACATTACCACTGGCGCAGAAAGCGACTTACGTAACGCGACTGAATTGGCTAACAATATGGTAACACGTTGGGGCTACTCTAAGCGTATCGGCCTAATATACAGCAAAAATCTTGATATAGTACCACAAAGTGTGATTGAGCAAGAGATTCAAAAAATAATTCAGAATTGTTACATGCGTACCAAAGAGTTGTTAAATGATAATCGCGAACAGCTCAATAAATTAGCCAACGCATTATTAGAAAAAGAAACCTTAGACGCTAAGGAAATTAAGCAAATTCTGGGCAGCCAAGCACCAAATTCTATGTAAATATAGGATTAATTTGCTATCCTTGCCGATGAATATTGTTGCAACGAGACTCCCTCTATCCAACGCTACTTTATTTTCTTGCCTGTCTTTTTCCATCTATCAGGATAGCCTTTCAATACTGCTTTTACCTTGAGCATTGCGGCCCCAGAAACAAACTGTTCACTTTCTAGTTTAGATATATATGATTGGCTAACACCCAATAACTCTGCCAATTTTTCTTGCGTTATGCCGGCTCTCATTCTTGCCAGAGTCACATCATTTTGAAAGAAATCCTCCAATTTAAAAGGCACATATTCATCCGCATCAGACGCTTGGAAAACCAATTTATCTATTTGTTTTTTTTGAGCGGTATAATTACTTCTAGGAATAAGAACATATTCACGCCCGTTTAATTGTATAGTTTGCAACCTCATTTATATGCCTCTTTTCTGTGCTTCACTCTTGTAATGGAAATAATCTTTAAAGCATCTTCTTTACTATATATAACCCGCCAATCACCAACTCTTAGCCTATAACCAGGCTCGTCTGTCAATTTTTTGATATCAAGCGTGTTATCGTATGGATTTTCAGCCAAGGAGTGTATAGCATTGATTATGCGCTCTTTATCGTAAACTGGGACTTTATTTAATTCTTTCACCGCACTCTTCTTGAATAAAATATCATACATGACTAATTATAACTCATATTATAACAAACAGCCATAAGATAAAATAGTTAGAATAGCTTGTAAATACACAAAATCGCTAGTTATTAAGGCAAGGGTGGCATGTTAAAATGATTTATCTGCAATTAATTACTACCAGCAACGCAATATGTTTTGATATACAAATCGCGATATTTTGCATACAGTGCATTGGCAGCATCGCTGCTAGATAATAAAATTTTGTAATCTGGTAGTACAGCTTTGTATGCGTTTTGTAAGGCTTCATTAATCCTAGCAATATTAGCTTTATCACTATCCGCATATAGGTTAGCTTGTGCAGATAACAGCTCGCAAACCGTTTTTTGATTTTCTATTTTTTTTTGTTCAGCTATTTGATCGTCTTGTAGCTGTTTTTGCTCTTGCTCAATTTGTTGAATTGGTGCCACTGGCTCATCAACGGTGCCCCATAACGAAGTATTTGCAGCAGCATAGGCCACCACACTATTGAGGGTTAGCGCGCCTAAGAACAAAATTTTTGAATAGATTTTATTTAGCATAATCTTTATTTTATATAAGCTTGGCAGTTTTGCCAGCTTAGAGCTTAATTTGTTTTTCTCAGTCTGCCTAACAATTTTACTATTTTCATGACCATTTGCGTGTATATAAAATAAAAACACATATAAATTAGCACAACAACTTGACACATATCTATTCATATAATAAGATACCGGGTAATTTATCTTGATAAATTAAAAATAGGTAAAAATTATGAAACAACAATATACAGAGCAATTAAATGATAGATTAATGGATTGTCTAGATATTATGCTGGAGTGGATAGACAAATTAACAAAACCAAATGCATCTGAATATCTTGATTTTGCAGCCATATTAATTTGGTATTACTCACATAAAGAGCAAACAGACAATCAACCAGTGGTGTGTGATTTAGATGGCTTTAAACATGTTGTAAAGTTGATTGCCAATGCTAAAATTGGCACCAAATTAACTACTATCTTTACCGAAAGAAAAAGAGATGAAAAATATATAGAAAACATGTCAGAGTTTATTTGCAACGACGGCACAAAAATAATGCAACCTAATAGCACATATGGTCATGTCACCATGCTCCATCTAGAAAGAACTCCAGACGGTATTACCGCTGTTAATGTGGACAGTTTATATTCCGCGCATGAACTGGATGCCATCATGTTGTTAATATTAAAGGAACACAAATTAAAAACCGGGAAAGACTTAAAGTTAAAATTTTATTTTCACGAAACTGTGAATGATATGGATAACAAAAAGACGTATGCGCTACAAAATGATTCTACCTCATGCTATTTATATGCAACCAAGCATGCACGTACTTTTATAAAGAATAGAATCGATATAAACAAATGTAAAACATATATGCTATCTAATGATGCCCAATATCCTTCCATATATGGGACAGGATTTGAATTACCCCCACCATTACTGCTTCTTATGCAATCTAATAAATATAGAAATTATGTGGTAAATAAGCATGGTTCTGACAGCATAGTTAACCATGATAATGGAAAAACCATGCAGCAAGTGTTTGATAAATATAAAAATCCCACAGACTATATTCAAAAATTACGCAATCAATGGACTAAAATAGTTGTGGCATGTTTAATGAAACATAAATACAATTCTACTATATTGAAAGAGATGCGCAACAAATTTGCCGCTCACAGCTTAACCGCTGAGATCTTAGAAGAGAGAACTTTGAATAATCAACGGCATAAGACGCCCAAAAATGCACCTCATAATAATGGTCTCATTCCAACCACCAAAGAAATAGCAGCCGTGACGTGGTACCAACAATTATCTGTACAACCAACAAGAAATTTGAGAGTGCGTAAAATTACTGAAGATGGTCTTGATGGAATAAATTCTGTTGTAAATAGAATATGGCCAGAACCAAGAAAGGCAAAATTATAAATATTAAGGTAAATAGTGTACTTTTGTGCTAGATTACTTGTCACTAAATGCCTGGTAATTAAAGTTTAGGTTTGACTAAAGTTTTTATTATTTTCTGATTATTGGTACCTTTCTGCATATTTTTATTTTCTATAGACTGCAGAAAAACATTAATTTCTTGCAAATCCTCATGCATACTGGTAACAACACCAAACATGTTATCAATGACACCGCGCATTTGGAAATCCCTCATCTTATGTATTTGCGTAAAAAACATCCAAGATATGTCATTTGCGAGTGCAATCCGTACGGCATTTGACATAATGCGTGCTCGATTTTCATCTGGAAAATCTCTTACTCTAAAATATTGTAGAATTATATTAATTTTGGGCATCACTATCAATAATATAAAAGCCAATTTTATATTTATTTCGTGTTCAGATGTCCATTGTTTTTCGGCTAATATTATATTTTTGCCAGTTTTATCAACCAACCTGAATAGCTGTCGATCTACAATTAAAATTTTATCGAGTAATACATCGCTATAAATTATATCTTTTAAAGCATATATTTTAGATATGCTTGCATTATATTGTTTGATTAACTGCAACCCTCTATTAGTATCAATTGCACTGTTGTTTGTATTCTTATATTGGAGATTATAAGTATAACAATCCAAATACAACCGCATAAAACGCATATGCGCAACCAATATTGCAGAGTATTTTTCAAGATCTTGTGGAGATTTTTTATAGGAATTCACAGCAGCATAAAATTGCCGGCGCAACACTAATAAGGCATCTATCCTCTTACCCATTATCCACGATTGAAAGAAGCCCATGATACTATCAATTAATCCTGGCATTATCGATTTCTAGTCTCGTAATCCACTCGCAATAATACCCCGATGGCGATACACGCAGCTACCATACTACTGCCGCCAGCACTCATTAGTGGCAAAGTAAGTCCTTTGGTTGGCAACAAACCAATATTAACACTGATGTTAATTACGGTTTGCAAACAAATTAATAAACCAATCCCATAGGCTATATTACCGGCAAACTCCATGCCTAAAGCCTTGGCACGACGACCGATTTCCATCGCTCTAAATACCAACACACCATACAATAATAACACTGTGACTACACCAACCAAACCAAATTCTTCGGCGATCACAGCAAAAATAAAATCACTATGTGATTCCGGTAAATACAGTAATTTTTGCACACTATTGCCCAAGCCAGAGCCAAACCATGAACCACGCCCAAAAGCAATTAACGACTGCACTAATTGATAACCAGTCTTATATTGATCTGCCCACGGATCCCGAAAGGCAATTAATCTTTGGACGCGGTATGACGATGAAACTGCCAAAAAACCTAACACACACAATAATCCTGGCAGCAAAATCAAAAAATTCTTAACCCGTACACCACCTAAGAATAACATCCCCAAAATTGTAGTGGTAATAACCACCACGGTACCAAAATCTGGTTCTAACATAAGTAACAGAGCCGTTACTGCTAACACGGCCATAGGGATCAAAAACCCCTGCAAGGTGTTTTGCAATTGATAACTACGCCGCACCATATACCCTGATATATACAAAATTAATGCTAATTTTGCTAATTCTGAAGGTTGTACGGAAATAGGACCAATAAAAATCCACCGCATACTGCCGTTAATTGGCCGCGTTATGCCAGGGATTAATACTAAGGTGAGAAAAAATAGACTAAATAATAAAAATACATGGCTATATTTTTCTAGTGTTTTTATGGGGACAAAAGTGAAAAAAACTCCTGCACCAATACCAAACAAAATAAAAACTGCTTGATGCAAAGCAATATGTAACATCCCAACATTTAAACGCTCAGCAACTGGCACTGATGCGGAAGCAACCATAATAAAGCCAAAGCTTAAAATGGTAACTAGGCATAATAATAACCACGGATCGAAATCAGCTGATCGTGTCTTTTTGATGGCCATAAGTACCAACCTCTTGTAATACTTGCTGTTTAAACAAGCGTCCACGTTGTACATAATTATCAAACATATCAAAGCTGGCACAAGCTGGCGATAATAAAACTCCATCACCTGGCTGCGTTTGTTGTTTAGCAATTGCTACTACTGCGGCCAAATCTGCAGCCATAAAATACGGCACTTTACCATCTAACAATCTAGCAAAATTTGCAGCTTCAGTACCGATGAGGATCGCAGCCTTACAAACTTTCTCTAAATCTGGTAGTAATGGGCTAAAATCTTGCATTTTACCCACGCCACCTAAAATTATCACCCATTTACCAGCGATTTGCGTAGCCAGGCCACGAATAGCTGCTAATGTCGAGGCCACGTTGGTTCCTTTAGAATCATTTACCCACAACACGCCATTTGTTATCACAATTTTTTCACAACGATGTTCCAAACCTTTAAAACTACGCAAAGTGTTTAGCATCGCTGACATATTAAAGCCTGCCAATTCACCCATCGCTAAAGCCGCTAACGCATTAGCTACATTGTGTATCCCTAACATTGCCATTGCACTGATAGGTAACAACGGTGTTGTGCCACGCGCTAACCAAGCTGCACCATCATGCATTATTATCCCAAAATTGTTAGCAGCTGCTGGCTCCAAACCAAAACTAATCTGTTGACCACTACCTGCGATAGGCATAGTAAATTCGTCCTGTTGGTTAAATACTATATATTCAGCTCGGTTATAAATGCGTTGTTTAGCTTGAATATATTCCGCCATGCCAGCATAGCGATCGAGGTGATCAGGACTAATATTTAAAATAGCAGCCACTTGCGGTTGCAAGGAATACGTAGTTTCTAATTGAAAACTCGATAACTCCAAAATATATACCGCATAGTCTTGCTTTAATAACGTTAATGCTGCTGGCCCTAAATTGCCACCCACGCCAACACGTAGACCACTAGCACGCGCCATTTCACCTAACAACGTTGTCACTGTGCTTTTACCATTCGAACCAGTAATTGCTATGACTGGTTTATCCACTGCCTGTGCAAATAGCTCAATGTCACCCAGCACTTTCACCCCGTGCTGTAACGCTGCTTGAATTTCTGGTGTAGCAACCCCCAAGCCAGGACTGAGCACAATGTGCGTAATATGCTCAGGTATAGTAATTGCGCCTAACATTACTGTCAGCTGCGGATATTTGTGCTGCAATTCTTGCAACTGTGGCGGCGCAGCACGCGTGTCAGTAATCATAACCCGTGCATTATTTTGCACTAAATAATCAACTACAGATAAGCCAGTAACACCTAAGCCAACAATTAAATAACTTCTATTCGCATGCATAATCTATACCAAAATTAACGTAATTTTATGGTCGCCAAACCAAATAAAACCAGCACTACCGTTAAAATCCAAAACCTCACAATTACCCGCGGCTCCGGCCAACCAGCCAATTCAAAATGATGGTGTATCGGTGCCATCTTAAAAATTCTCTTACCGCGCAATTTATATGAGCCAACCTGTAACATGACAGAAATTGTCTCCACAACAAAAACTCCGCCCATGATGAACAAAACTAATTCTTGTCGCACTATTACCGCTATCACCCCTAATGCCGCCCCTAATCCTAAGGCACCAACATCGCCCATAAAAATTTGCGCTGGATACGCATTGAACCACAAAAACCCTAACCCCGCGCCAACAATAGCGCCGCAAAAAACTGCCACTTCACCAGAACCCGTGATGTATGGTAGCGATAAATATTCAGCAAACTTCATATGCCCGGAGATATATGCAAAGATCCCTAATGCACCAGCAACCAAGACGGTGGGTAATATCGCCAACCCGTCTAGACCATCGGTTAAATTTACCGCATTACTAGTACCAACGATTACAAAGTAGGTAAAAACTATATAGGATATTCCCAAAGGGATTACTAAATTCTTAAAGAATGGAATTAATAAATTTGTTTCTGCCGGGGCAGCCGCGATCGAATACAGCCATACTGCTGCCGCCATGCCACAAACTGATAACCAAAAATACTTCCAACGCGCTGGCAATCCTTTAGAATTGCGTAAAATCAACTTGCGATAATCATCAACCCAACCAATCGCGCCAAAAGATAAAGTCACTGCCAACACAATCCATACATACACGTTGTACAAATTACTCCACAACAAAGTGGTAATGGCAATTGATAATAAAATTAACACCCCACCCATAGTTGGCGTGCCAGTTTTGGACAAGTGGCTCTTCGGACCATCATCGCGTACCACCTGGCCAATTTGTGCACTAGCTAAACGCCGAATAATCCATGGCCCAAACAAGACTGAAATCAACAATGCGGTTAATGCTGCTAACACCGCACGTAAAGTTATATAGTGAAACACACCAAAAGCGTGATAATAAGATTGTAAATAATTGCCTAATAAATATAACATGCTGTACCTTTTTGCCCTATTGGCGTAATGTCTAGATTGTTACGCGATTATCGCATTAACTACTTCGTTTAACTGCATACCATGCGAACCTTTTACTAATACTACCGTATCTGCATCAAGCATTGCTGTTAATGCTGTTATCAATTCTTGCTTGTCGACATAAAATTTCGCGTTTACGCCAAATTCTGCCACTGTTAGCTTAGAAAAATCGCCATAGCCCAATAACACATTGATGCCAGCATCTTTTATCTGTCGCCCTAGTATTTTGTGCCGATCGGCACTTTGCGCACCTAGTTCCAACATATCCCCCACAACCATGATTTTTTTACCCTGTTGTTTGGATAAAACATCTACTGCACAACGCATCGCCACCGGATTGGCATTATAACTATCATCTATAACCCTAGAGCCTTGTTTACCATTTTTTACTTCCAACCGCCGAGTAACAGTTCGATACTCTTCCAATCCACCTTTAATATCATCTAAAGAACCACCTAGTGCGCGAGCTATAGCCGCTGCAGCCAAAGCATTCATAACATTATGTCTACCGAGCACCGGCAGTAACACTTGTATAGAGCCAATATCTGTTACCAATTCCATTTTTATGCATTGATGTTCTTCAATTATATACGCGCAAGTAATATCAGCCGCGTGTTCTAAACCAAAAGTTAATACTTTTTGTGCAGTTAAACTGCCCAGCCAAAATGGCGCATATTGATCATCTACATTTATAATCGCCGTGCCATTAGGTTGTAAATAACGATATATTTCTCCCTTGGTACGTGCAATAGTATCCAGATCACCAAACGTTTCTGTATGCACTGGTGCGACATTATTAACTAACGTCACATCTGGGTTAACTAATTCTAACAAATACTTAATGTCGCCTGGTTTTCTAGCGCCCATTTCTAAGATCGCAAATTCATGCGCATCGGTTAGTTCTAATAAGGTTTTAGGTAACCCAACTTCATTATTAAAACTGCCAGTTGGAAACAGAGTATTCCCCATGCGTTGCACGATAGCTGCAGTCATACTAGTCACCGTGGTTTTACCACAACTACCAGTTATACCAACAAATGGTATTTTAAAATTGGCACGATACATGGCAGCAATTTGTCCGTATGCCCACAAAGTATCTGCAACCACCACTATGGGTACTGTCGCAGTACAAGGTTTGTGCGTAATAACCGCCGCCGCCCCAGCAGCAATTGCTACGGCAATAAAATCATGGCCATCAAAATTTTTACCTGGTAAAGCAATATACAAAGAACCTGGTTGAATAGAACGGGTATCCGTAGAAACACCAGTTAACCGTACGTCTACTGGGCAATCAACATCTAAATAACTACATATTGCCGATAAAAATATATTCATGCTATTAATTCCTGATTAATATAATTTTTTAAACATTGTTGTGCGACGGCATAATCTGAAAATGGCAATTTGTCTGTACCAATAATTTGGTAATCTTCGTGCCCTTTCCCAGCAATTAAAACTACGTCGCCATCCTTAGCATTAGCTATAGTCCGTGCAATGGCCGTAGCACGATCAAATTCTATAGTTATGTTTTTATCTGTTACAGTATCAGCTAAAATATCCTGCATTATTTGTTGCGGTGACTCGGTACGTGGATTATCTTGAGTGATCACAACCACATCGCTATTTGCTAGCGCTGCCTGCAACATTAACGGCCGCTTACTGCGATCACGATCACCACCACAACCAAAAATACAGAATAATTTGCCGCGCTTATATGGTTGCAAGGTCTGTAGCACTTTGGTTAACGCATCTGGCGTATGTGCATAATCCACTATAACAGTCGGCAAATTTGGCACATCAGTAACAACTGGCTGTACCCGCCCGACCACTGCTTGTAGTTTTGGCGCCATGGTTAACATTGACTCCACAGATAAACCGTGCAGCGCACCACAAGCCATAGCTGCTAGTACGTTACTTGCATTAAAATTACCAAACAAGTTGGTTGTTAACGCGCCGCTACCCCAAGGGGTACGCAGATGATTCTGCTGCAAATAAACATCTGCTCGCGGATCTCGTATTGAATAAGTTATAACATTGGTAGGGAAATTTAGTAATTTTAATATTTGCTGGCCATATGGATCATCAATATTTACCACGAAGTTTTGTGGTTTAAATTCAGTAAATAGGCGACATTTAGCCGCAAAATATGTGGCCATATCTTGGTGATAATCAAGGTGATCTTGCGATAAATTAGTAAATACCGCGGTACTGATCCTGGTGTTATTTAAACGGCCCTGATCTAAGCCTTGCGACGATACTTCCATGGCTACCAGGCTGGTCTTAGCTGCTCGCAACACGGATAATTGTCGTTGTAAACTACAACAGTCGCTAGTGGTCAATAAACTGCTGCTTAATTGTGGGTACAAACCATTGCCCAGGGTACCCATAACACCACAGCTTATATTTTGTCCTGTAAAAAACTGCGCAATATAATGACTAGTAGAAGTCTTCCCATTAGTGCCAGTGATACCAATTATTTGTAAATCTTGACTAGGATCGGCATAAAAGGCGCTCGCAATAACTGCTAGGTGCTCGGTCAAATTAGAGATCTGTATATTGGGAATATTAGCTGATAAGGTATAATCGCCTTCCCCTGCCAACATAACTGCAGTGGCACCATTAGCTATAGCCTGCGCTATATAATTACGCCCATCAGTAACCGAGCCTGGCAGGGCAACAAATATGTCGCCTGGTTCTATCTGGCGACTATCTATACGTATATTTTTTAAATGTTTATTATTGCGTATAAATTCTAAAGCTGCTGCTAATGTCACTAGTCTCTACTTCCGTTACTTGCTGCTATATGTACACCATGTGTGTCCAACAAATCCGGTGATATCTTCATTAAACGTAATGCACCACTGGCAATCCGTGAAAATACCGGTGCCGCCACCTGACCGCCATAATAATCGCCAGCGCGCGGCTCATCTATAGCTACAACGATAGCTACACGCGGATTAATCGCTGGAGCCAGCCCACCAAACAAAGAACGGTACTTTTTACGGTCGTAGCCATGTTTGCTTGCTTTATGCGCCGTACCAGTTTTACCTGCGACACGATAACCATCAACCCTAGCCTTAGATTGTTCATGATCGCCAGCAACCGCTAACAAATCCAACATTTGCCTTGCCACATTCGCATTCACCACTCGCTCGCCGGCAGCAACACTGGCAACCTTTAAAAAGCTCACCGGACGCTTAACACCACCCGCCCCAATGATAGCATATGCTTGTGCTAGCTGTAATGGGGTTACGGACACTGCATAACCAAAAGACATGGTTGCCTGCACAAAAACCTGGTTTTCAGACGGGTTAGTCACATAACCAGATCCCTCGCCAGGGAATCCACTGCCAGTAACAAAACCAAAACCTAAACGATTGTACGTATCAACCAAATCACGTGGTTTAATTTGCATAACTAATTTAGTAAGACCAATGTTACTTGATTCTTTAAGAATCGCACCCAAACTCAGGACTCCACGATAATGAATATCCCGCACAACCCCACCAGGCAACTTCAAATAACCAGGACTGGTATCAACCATTGTGTCTGGCTGCAATTTAATCCGCTCCAATACACTGAGCATACCAAAAGTTTTTAATACTGAGCCAGGTTCAAAGGCATCGGTAACTGCAACATTACGATAATAAGTTTTATCGCTGTTGTTCTCGCGAGTATTGGGGTTAAAGCTGGGGTTATTTACCATTGCTAAAATTTCGCCAGTTCTAACATCTAGCACTACCGCACTACCAGATACTGCTTTATGCTGGATTACTGCATTTTTCAATGCTTTATACGCTAAATATTGTAACCTTGCATCTATGCTGAGGATCAAATCATTACCTGGCTGCACCTCTGCGACACTGCTTAAATGTTCTACTTCACGGCCTAGGCGATCTCGTTCAATAATCTTTTTACCCGGTTTACCTGCTAACCAACTATTGTATGCTAATTCCAAACCATCCACGCCTCTATCATCGACATTAGTGATTCCCAACAACTGCGCGGTCACTTCACCAGCAGGATAGTAACGGCGATACTCCGTTTGCAAATATACCCCTGGTAATTGCAAGGCACTAATCTTCTTCCCTAATTCTGGTGCTACATGCCGACGTAGATAAACAAATTCTTTTTGTAACTTGGCATAATGCCTAACTTTTGCAGATATTTTCTTTACCGGCATATTTAATAGTCTGGCTAATTCCCTAATCTGCGGATTGCTAATATCAAACGTTTGTGGATTAACCCACACCGAGTCCACTTGCGTACTAATAGCCAAAGACTCACCATGACGATCACGAATCATGCCACGATAGGCAGCGATCTTAACTGTACGCTTAGTTCGTGCATCACCCTGTTTACTTAAAAAATCATGATTAACTACATGTAGATAACCAAGCCGTGCAATAATAGCCCCCAACATACATACAAACACCGCTAGTAGTAATAAATATCTACTAGAAATTTTTGTTGGTGCATTATGCTTATGTTTTTTCATGGTATTATCACATTTACTTTATGCGGCATCTCCATGCCCAATTGTTCTCTTGCCACTCTCTCCACGCGCGCATCCGACTCCCAAGTCCCTTGTTCTAGCAACAATCGACTCCATTCTACTTGTAATTTATCACGCATGGTATACAGGCCTTGTAGTTGCGCGTGTAATAATCTTTTGCTTTGTTTAGTGTAAATCACACCTAATGCTTGAATTATAACTATGGCCCATAGCGCTAAACATACCATCAGTTGTTTAGAGAAAACTATGTTAGAAAATGGCCCTGCAATTTTAATACCACGCATTTATTCTCCAGATAATTTTTCGGCGATCCGTAGGGTCGCACTACGAGCACGCACATTATATGCCAATTCTTCTGCCGATGGTTTAATTGCCTTGCCAATTTTACGTAATTTTGGTCGTAGCTCGGTGTGCTTAATTGGCAACAAATGCGGAAAGTCATCACCTTTAACTTGCTGGGCAATATATTGCTTCACAATTCGATCTTCCAACGAATGAAAACTTATTGCCACCAAGCGCCCATGAACATTTAAAATCTCAATTACTCGATTTAACGCAGCGTTTAAATCTTCCAATTCTTGATTGATATAAATACGAATCGCCTGAAAACTACGCGTGGCCGGATGTTTATGTTTTTCTTTGACAGGAATAGCAGCGCTGATTATATCAGCCAATTCTTTGGTAGTAGTAATCGGTTGCTGAGCTCTTTTATTGGTTATGGCTTTGGCGATTCTATTACTAAAGCGCTCTTCGCCCAAATTTTTCAAAACCGCGGCAATTTCTTCAGCACTGGCCACTGCCAACCATTGCGCAGCTGAAATACCACTATTATGATCCATGCGCATATCTAACTGACCATCGCGCATAAAACTAAAACCGCGCTCAGCTTGATCTAATTGTGGTGAAGAAACCCCCAAATCAAATAATATACCGTCGATCTTACCAACCACGCCCATTTGTTGACAAAATTCGCCAATATTCTTAAACGAGCCAGCAAAAATACTTACTCGAGCATCAGCGGCAGCTAATTGTCTAGCATCTTTGATAGCTTCTGGATCTTTATCCATAACTAACAATTTACCATAAGCATTTAGTTTGGCTAAAATCGCGCGTGAGTGACCACCACGACCATAAGTAGCATCTACATAGATACCACTGGGTTTTATATTTAAGCCAGCTATCGCTTCTTGCAGCATTACTGCTTGATGTTCTGTAGTCATAGTTATACTTTCTGTAAACATGTTGTGCCTTACAATGATATGGTTTGCAGCTCTACCGGTAACTCTGCCGAAGAATTAATCCCCGCTGCGAGCCACTCTTTGCGTCGTGCCGCCCACAACGTTGCACTCCATATCTCAAATTTTTTGCCTTGCCCGACGAGCATTAGCTGTTTTTCTAAATGCGCGTATTCGCGTAATACTGGTGGTAATAAAATGCGACCATTATTATCTAAACTAAGCTCAGTGGCATGGCCGATTAATAGCCGTTGAATGCGTCGTGCGACATGGTTAAAGCTAGGCAGGGCTTCTATCTTGGCCTCGATTTCTTCCCATTCGCTATGTGGATAGAGCAGTAAACAATTTTCTACAACATCGATGGTGACTACTACTGCATACAATTCTTCACGATAACGCGTTGGCAAGGCTATACGACCTTTTTCGTCTAAATTTATCGCGCTAATGCCCCTATACATGACCTATCTCTATTCTTTGGTGTTATTATTCTTACCAGATCCACTATGATCCACTTTTTACCACTTATCCACAATATAGGTTGTTTAGCTAATGATTGTCAAGGAAAGTTTACATACTTAGTTTAATTACTCTGACCTAATAATTGTCAAAATAAATATTTGAGCTTAAGTAAGCCAGTGTTATTATAAAAATTACTACGATAATCAAAATTATAATCTAGTGACATTTGCAAATGTTTAGAAAATTCTAATGTCACCCCGCCACCAGCTTGTGCGGCGATTCTTGCTGGTGAAGAAACTACGGTAAAAAATTCACTGCCGATAATAAAATTGGCGGTAGTGGTATTGAGGTTATTGATCACATCATAACTAGCGCCAACTCGCAATTCTATGCTGCCAATAGCGTTACAAGAACAAAAAGGAAAGTTTAGGCGTGCCATGGCTCCTACCGTAGCAATATTCTTGTTAACCTGTTCTACATTTAAGGCAGCAATACTGCCAGCCTCAGAGTAAGGGCTTTGGTGTAAAAATGCATATTGAAGGTATGCCGAGGGACTAATACGGCCGTTGTCGAAAAAATCAAAACCTATACCACGTTCTAATTTAGCCGCGAGCTGCCAACTATTAAAATCTGCATGGGTATTTAGATTATTGCCATTTATCAGTATATTGCGGTGTGCCCTATTGTTGTCATAACTGCCCAACATTAACCAATTGGTAAAAACATTATAATTATTATGCGAACCATATAATACACCATGATAACGAGAAATATCGTTCACAAAATTAGCATTAGATTTCTCTTTAACTTTAGAAAAAGAATAACCACCACCAAAACCAAGTAAATTGGCATAATCGCCTACATCCATGCCCAACAAGACTACTGCTGTATTAGCATTATACCCATCATCTGTACCGCTAGCATACTGATTGGTAACACTACCAGAAGATGTCAACCACATACCACTGCTAACTAGCATATCGCCAGTATTGATACCACCATGAGGCAAATATTCACTATCCTGTACAGCAGCAATTCTGGTGCCAACTTTGTACATGATTATGCTTTGCATTTGCGCGTTACTTAAGATAACGTTGCTAATTGGCATCATTTGATGTAAGGCGTTGTTAAATTGTGCAGGATTATCTATAGAATCAAAAATTTTGATTAGTTGTTGTTGGCTGCTATTAGTGATGTTATCAGACATTTGATCTAACACTTGTGCCACTTCTTGATTAAAACCACCAATAGCATAACCACTATAATAATCAGGCTCTAGTTGCACGCCAATACTTGTGCTATTAATAATTGGCGTCCATTTCCCCAAAAAAGTATACGGAAACACAAAATCATCTGCATTTGGCGGGGATAAAGATGTAGCAGATAACAATTGCCAGGAATAAGTGTTGCCATAAGTTGCAGCAATAGAGGATGCAATATTGACTGTGGCACCAGTTAAATTTGCTGGGCAACTGCAAGTCAAGCCATCATATACACTTGCACTGGTAATAGTAAAATTTTGCGCACCACTGTTAATATAATCTGTAGCAGTTATTGTACGGTTACCATTGATATCTACAGTACCACTACTAGCAAATGCATTATTAATCATGCTATTGCCATTGATAACTACGATCCCGCTGTTAGTAAAAAAAGTATTAATGGTGGTGTTGCCATTGATAACTGCACTACCGCTATTAGTAAAAAAAGTATTAATTGTGATATCACCATTGATAACTGCGCTACCGCTATTAGTAAAAGAAGTATTAATGGTGCTGTTGCCATTGATAACCGCATTACCGCTATTAGTAAAAGAAGTATTAATGGTGCTGTTGCCATTGATTGTTGCGGTAGCACCAGCGTTAACTATAACAGAGTTAATTGATACTAAATCACCATTCACCACTGTGGTGGCATTGTTACCAAAATTTATAGTATCAACATTTTTTATTTTACCATTTATAGTCCCGCCATTTAAATTGACTGTAAAAGGAACAGTGCCTGTTTCACCATATATAGCAGCAGCATTAAGATCATTACCAGTAACAGTTATTGTGCCGGTATTGTTAAATATTAGGGGGTTCATTGCAGTGGGGTCATTGTAAAGAAAAGCACCATAAAGGCCAGCTTTTATTGTACCATTGTTACTAACAGACATAGCAATGTTACCGTATGAAAATACTGATATGCCCGTACCAATGTTTCTAGTAGAGGTAACGTCAATATTACCATTATTGACGATTGTATGCGAACCATCACTCTCACTATTTACCAATACACCATGAGCAGTAACGTTATCATTGGAGCTAGTAATAGTGACATTGCCGTTGTTAGTCAAATATCTCTCAGTTCCTCCTGGGTTCAATATAGTATAGATTCCAGCAACGAATGGTGGTGCTGTGTTAAATTGGTTCTCTAAAGTAATATCACAATTTAACTGCGTATTATTATTGACAGACAAATTGAGATCTACTCCTTTAAGTGAGCGAACATCTACAATAGTACCCTGTATATTTACTCCTGATTGGATGATATAGGTACCATTATTCCTTATGCGAACTATCTCTACAAATGCATCAACACTGTTAAGAGTAGATTGCAATGTATACGTGCTACCAACCACGTAGGGCTGTATGGTTATATTACCTGCCGAAGTTATTCCGCCAACTATTCTCGCATTAGTACGCAACATATCATCTTTTACCGTGAGCGTATCACCGCCAATTAAACTCCCTCCCAATGTATAATCTGTATACCCTGTTAGCGGCCCTTGATATATATAATCGGTAGCATAAACATTTACGCTGAATATAACTAACAGCAACACAACACCGCGCCAAATCTTTGCAGAATATGTCACAAACGTATATATTCTAAGCATTACATCCATGTAGCATATTCCATCAAAATATCCCTATTGCTGGCTAAAACACATATTTAAGTTTCAACACTCCAGTATGATCAGTAAACTTTTCTCCAAACGTAAAATCATAATCTAACTCTACCTGCAAATGCTGCATAAATTCAAAAGTGATACTAGCACCTAATAACATTCCAAATCTGGCCGGCGTGCTTACTACGGTAAAAGAATCACTGCCAACCACAAAATTAGCGGTACTAACATCATTACCATTCACAACGTCATACGTGGCTGCCGCGCGTAACTCGCGCATGCCAATCAATTGCCAAGCGTCCATAGGAAAATTAAAACGTGCGCCTAACCCTAAAGTCAGAATATTTTTATTAATAGCATCTACATGTAATGCCGCCACACTGCCAGATTCATTGTAAGAATTTTGATGTAAAAACACATATTGTAAAAACGCTGTAGGCACAAAGCGATACGATTCCCAGAAATCACAATTAATCCCTTGGGTAAATTTAGCTGCTACCAAATACCCATCATAATCGGCTTTAGTGGATAGGTTTTGCCCACTGAATTGAATGTCACGATGTGCATTATTATTGTTAAAATTACCACTTAGCAACCAGTCAGAAAAAACATTGTGATTATAGTTGGATCGAATATACGCTAAACCATGATAACGATAAATATTATTAATAAAATTAGCATTAGAATATTCTTTGACGCGTGATAGAGAATATCCACCAGCAAAGCCCAGGGTATTGTTGCAATTATGCATATCCATTCCCAGCAAGAACATCCCGCTCTTGGCGTTGTAACCAGCATTATCCTGATTGGGGCCTTGCGCTGCTAAATTGCCGATATTAGACAACCACATAGCGCTATTTTCACCCAAATCACCAACATTGATACCAGTATGTTGTCCTGGATATTTATACTCATCATATATAGAAGCAATGCGTGCACCGATTTTATTAAACATAGTGCTCTGTGCTTGCCCATCGTATATCAAGGCATTAGAAATTGGGATCATTAAATTTAAATCGATATTTAAATCTCCCCTATTAGAGGCGGTGAAAGCATTAATCAACTGCTGCTGCCCAGCGTTGGTAATATTATTGTTCATGGCGTTTAATACATTGAGGATTTTACCAGTAATACCGGTGGTGATTACTGGTTGCTGCGCAACAGTTACGTTAATACTGGTATTACCAACATTAATCGTAACCATTCTTTCTATCAAAGAGCTTCTACCAACAATATTTGGCGTACCACTTATCGAGCTGGCACTGAAAATTGTAAAATTACCGTTAATGGTGGCATTGGTTGGAATCGACACTTCTAGAGTAGAGTTATTCAAACTCGTCGCACAACCAACACAAGTTAATTGCGCATAATCACTAGAACTATTTATGTTGTAGATCTGTTTACTAGCATTAGTATGAGTATAGCTAGCGGCGGTTAAACTATTTTGTCCGCTAATACTAATAGTGCCAGCATTGGATAATGTTCTAGTTGGCATATTAAGGCTACCGGTGATACTCATATTACCGTTATTTTGCAAATTTGTAGCAAGTGTACTGGTGCCGGCCACTGCCAAATTACCGCTAGCGTTATTAGTAATAGTATTGCTAATAGTACCTCCACCAGTAGCCAAGGTTAGAGTACCACCACTGTTAACGTTAATAGCACCAGCACCAGTTATTGCGTTTGCAGCGGTCATACGACCAGTAATATTTATCGTGCCAGCATTGCTGGTAACTTTGGTAACTGATGCGGTACCAGGAATAACGTTCAATGTAGCGCCGCCGGATATAGCAATACCACTGCTAGTATTTACATTTTCACCGCTGGCAGCCAAAGTACCAGCGGTAACTGCTGTCGGACCAGTATAGGCGTTAGCGCCACCTAAAGTTAAAGTAGCTGTGCCAGCTTTACTAATACCTCCAGAACCACTAATGACCCCGCTATAACTATTGTTACTGTTTTGCGTAATAGTTAAGGTCCCGCTACCTAATGTCACATTACCGCCGGTAGTACCACCACCAGATAAATTATTAATGGTTTTACTATTGTTATTTAAATCTAGCGTGGCACCACTAGCATTCGCTAAAGCTACACCACTAGAGGTTGCTATGGTGCCAGTACTGTTTAAACGCAAAGTACCGCCATTTATGGTAGTAGCACCAGTGTATGTGTTGGTATTAGACAAGGTTAAAACATTAGTGCTAAGACTGGATAAAGTTAATCCGCCTGTACCACTAATTATTCCTCCATATGTACCAGCCCCTGTTTGATTAACAGCTAGTGTGGCTGAGCCTAAAGTTATATTGCCTACAGTACCACTGGTGCCGCCAGATAAAGTCGCCACCGTCTGTGATAAATTATTCAAATTAAAAGTTGCTGCGGAAGAAGTGCTCAGGGTTAATGCGCTACTGTTAGTGAAAATATTGGCAACACCAGCTGTAATTGTACCGGCAGAAATTGCGGTAGAGCCAGTGTAAGTGCTAACACCGCTCAAAGTTAACGAACCACTCCCAGTTTTTGTAATACCGCCTGAACCACTAATTATACCGGCGTAGGTAGTGGTACTAGTTTGCTCTATTGTTAAGGTACCACCTTCTAAGAACACATGGCCACCACCAGCACTGCCACCAGACAAACTTTTGATTGTTTGACTAACAGAGCCTAAAGATAAATTTGCACCACCATTAGTATCTAACGTGACACCACTAGACGCAAAAATTGCATTGGTGCCGGTTAAATGCAAGGTACCGCCATTAATTGTGGTTGCGCCGGTATACGTGTTGGTATTAGATAAAGTTAAAGTGTCAACCGCCAGCGTTGATAGAGTTAAACCACCGGTACCACTAATAACCCCGCCATAAGTAGCATTATCAGTTTGTTTAACTGTTAACGTGGCCGAACCTAAAGTTATATTACCTACAGTGCCGCTAGTACCACCAGATAAAGTACCCACAGTCTGAGAGTTATTGTTCAGATTAAATGTTGCCGTAGCAGAAGTGCTCATGTTTAATGCACTAATGCTAGATAAAATATTTGTGGCAGCAGCTTGCAAAACTCCATTCGAAACTGTAAAGATACCAGTAGTAGTACTTGTTCCGCTTAATAGCAAGGTTCCAGCGCCAGTTTTAGTCAAAGCACCACTACCACTAATCACCCCACCATAAGTAGTAGTGCCAGTATTTATTTGTAGCGTACCACCACCAGAATTTAATAATATTCCGCGATTAGAATTAATTGTGACTGGCGTAGCAGTTACGGCTAAAGTACCGCCGTTAAAAGTTATATTAGTTGCTGCGGTACTAGGTACAGTGCCCAAATTGGTATCGGCGCTAATATTTAAGATTCCAGAATTAAGAAATAACCCACCTTGATACGTATTGAGGGTAGAGCCTAATGTGACCGTGCCCGCACCATTCATCACCAACCCAGCATCAGGAATGTTACCAACGGTTGTGTCGCCAACTATGGAAAAGCCTGCGGTTAAATTTTGCGCACCGAGAAATTGTGTACTGGCACCTTTGAAGAGAAAGATGTCGGGGGCTAAAGTTGATCCGCTTGTGGCACCAGATCCGCCAGCAGCACCAGCAGTCACTGTATTATTACTTAAATTACTAGCGATCCCAACCGCATCATTAAAAAATAAAGTGGCGCTATCACCCACAAAAATACCGCCACCTATGCCTGCACCGCCGCCGCCGCCATTATTTGTAGATCCGCTTGAACCATTACCACCAAAATAGCCGCCATTACCACCATTAGACGAACTATTGATACCACCAGAACCACCACCACCACCAAAACCACCACCACCACCACCAGCGAAGCTACCGCCACCGCCACCACCAAAACCACCACCACCGCTACCGCTAGGAAAACTACTATCTACAGTACCACCGCCACCACTGCCATAACCGCCACCACCACCACCATTTTTGCCAATACCTGCACCAGAACCACTGCCACCAGCACCACCACCATTCCCACCACCACCACCACCACCAACTATATGAATACCAAAAACGAAGCCAGCGCCACCACCACCACCGCAATAACCACCAGCAGCACCATTAGCATTAGCATCACCGCTAGCGCCAGCAGCTGGACTACTCGAGGTACCGCCAGCGCCACCGAGTTTGCCATTTACACCGTTACCGCCAGCGCCACCGCCATAGCCTATTACACCCTCCCCTAGCGTCACTCCACCACCAGTAGAGATATTACCTGGATTATCGCCACCACCGAGGGTACCACTGGCATTTTTAGTGCCAATAGTCCAACTCGCTCCACCACCACCACCAGTAGAATTAGGAGCGTTATTGCCACCACCATTACCACCTTGAGCATTGCAATTTGAAATAGTGCTATTGATCAATGTTAAGCTTTGCCCTAAATCTACATAAACTCCACCACCAGCCCCTAAGCCACCACCACCACCTTCCACACCATTACCACCCTGTGCCAAACCATTAAGTATAGTTAAGTGCGACAAAGCTAAAGATGCCTTATAGGTAGCAAACAATCTATGAGCATTGCCATGGATATGATATCCTCCGGCTCCACTTACAGTAACGCCGTTGCGTATAACCGGCAGATCTGAGGGCATAGAAAGAGTAGCAGTAAGATTAATCGTATTAGCACTAGGTGATGGATTATATGGGAGAGCATTTAACGTATTTATTGCGCTTATTAATTGATCGCCAGTTGCTACACTATAGATATCAGCAAATAACAAACCGCTAGGAAATTGCATTAAACATATAATTAACAATGCTATAACATTGTTAATTAGGTAACGGCTAACTTTAGTTCTGTTTACCTGCATCCATTGCCCGCTATGTGAAGTATTTCCATTAATCCAGTTTATTACACAAATGTTTCCAGCATTTGCGTGTTAAACTCCGTGTTCTTATGCATAGAAAAAATCTGTTGATCAATGCCTAAAATAACGCGCAGCAACGCATCTACATCACGTTTCGCTGCTGTTGGTTTTAAAGTATCGAATAATGATTCTCCATGTAGTACAGCCGTTGGAAACTCTTCACTAGCATGTACCACTGGGCAACCACTCAACATTTGTTTCGCCTCCGGTGATAATAAAGTGCGCGGGGTATACTTATTTACCACTACGCTTAAAGGTATTTTGGTATGGAAACTTTCTTCTAATTCTTTAATCGCATTACGAGTAGCTTTTAAACCTGACATGGCGTAACTTTCTGCTACTACCGGGGCGATCACTTGATCTACTGCTAACGTAACAGCCGCCACTGACTGGCCTAAATTGGGAGGGCAGTCGATCACAATTAAATCGTACTGCTCTCTTAAAGCTTTAAAGGCATTACTGTAAACTTTATTTAAAGGCCATTTTTTTAATTTAATAACATCATCCAGCAAAGCATTTTCTATTCTACTGGCCAAAATATCCATGCCTGGATATACGCGCGTAATTGCTTCCTCGTATTTATAACCTTCCGCCAAAATATCCACCATCACTGGCAATGATTCAGCCTCCACCCCAAAAGAGCTAGTTAAATTCCCTTGTTGATCTAAATCAATACATAAAACTCGTAAGCCATACAAGTTGGCGCGGACCGCCAAAGCACAGGCTAAGGAGGTCTTACCAGTGCCACCCTTAACTATTTGCAAGGCCACAATTTTGGGTTTTAAACTTAGATTAAATAAATAGCGGGCAGTGGTGTAACTAAAATAAATATGCCGCCCTTCGCGCGTAAATGGCATACCATAGTCCAATAGCCTCTTATACACGTTTCGCGACGAAATCTTTAAGAATTCAGCAGCATCTTTAACAGTCATTTTAGGATTCATGCTCAGCCCTTTGGATTTATACTTACCCAATATATAGTGTAGAAGCGTGGTCTAAAATTTGCTAAACTATACTTTGCTTATTAACTTACTTTTACAGGTGTGACGTATGCAACAAGCAATCTCTTTAACTCCAGCTGCACAGCAATATTTGCAACATAACATCGCCCAAGCGCCAACAGGCACGTTGGGAATACGTCTAGGTTTACGTGATGCTGGCTGCTCAGGATTTGCTTACACCATAGATTTTGCTAGTGTAATAACAGCTGATGAAACCACCTTGAATTTTGCTGATCTAAAGATCTTTGTGATGGAGAAAAATCTCACGCATTTCCACGGTATGGAAATAGATTACGTGCAAAAAGGCGTTAACTTCATCCTAGAATTTAACAACCCAAACGTGGTTAATCAGTGCGGTTGTGGCGAGAGCTTTCAATTCAAATAGTACTTAACTAACCCACTAATTCCAACAACGTTGGATAAATTTTCGGCGTAGCTGCAACTACGTTGCCACTTTCTAAGAACTTATCACCACCGGCAAAATCACCGATAAAACCGCCAGCTTCACGTACTAATAAGGCTCCAGCAGCAATATCCCATGGACTTAACCCTACTTCCCAGAAGCCATCCAAACGCCCAGCCGCAACATAAGCCAAATCCAAAGACGCCGCACCGGCACGCCGCATATCACCGCATCTTTCTAAAACTCTACTAACTCTACCCATGCAAACATCGATGCTTTCATCAGTGCGTTTATAAGCAAAACCAGTACCAATTAAAGCCGTGGCAAAATTTTTGCATTCAGATACGCGAAGGCGCTTACCATCTAATTGTGCACCAGCACCCTTGGTAGCAGTAAATAATTCGTTACTTATCGGATTATAGATCACACCATGCTCTAGCACCCCACGAATTTGTATCCCTATTGAAACGGCAAAATGCGGTATCCCATGCACAAAATTTAAAGTGCCATCTATAGGATCAATAATCCAGACTACTTGATTAGGATTACTGCCAGTATGTTCGCCTGTTTCTTCGCCCAAAATCCCATGATCAGGGTAAGCTTTGTTGATAATACTAATTATTTCTGCTTCTGCCGCCCTGTCTATAGTTGTAACCAAATCATTGGCATTCTTCTTCATAGACACTTCAATGCGATCGATACGATCTGCAGCACGAGCAATAATGTTACCTGCGCTACGCGCAGCTTTTACGGCGGTATTAAGATACGGATGCATACGAGTAACCCAGTAATTGTCGATATTGAAAGTCGGCTAATGGTAGCATGAATACTAAGTAAAATGTATACTTAGATGTATGGACAAATATTAGTTTTCTAACCAAAACAGTGGCCAAGAATAATGGGCAAGATTCCTTATGACAAGATTCGTCTCAAAGTCGCAGATATAGACAGCATAGTAGCGGCTTTTAAACAAAGCTTTCACACCGACGATCATTTATGGATATTTGGCTCTAGGGTAGATCTAGCCGCGCTTGGTGGTGATATAGATCTATACATAGAAACTAACGAAATTGACACTGCATTAATTACACAACGACGTGTAAAATTTATTCATGCTGTAATCAACAATTTAGGCGAACAAAAAATTGATGTCGTGATAAAATTAAACCACGACCCTTTAGTTTTACCAATTTACACTGTAGCCCAAAAAGATGGAGTCCAGTTAGCATGACAGACCTACAAACTAAAAATATTATTAAAATCGCAGACACACATATGCAACACCTACAAGATGCATTAACTGATATACAGAGAAATTATCCTTTTGATGAAAAATTTATTCAAAACATGAATAAAAACGAATTACGTATTCTGGATACAATGACTGGAAGATTTGCTAAATTACAAGATCTGATCGGCAGCAAGATTATAGATATATATAAATAGTAGAGCAGAGCAAATTTTAGGCCTATCTATGCTAGATAAAATCCACAAATTAGAAAAACTGGCTATTTTGGGTAAGGCCGAAGAATGGACACAATTGCGCGACACACGTAATCATATATCACATGAATATCCTGATAATCCCAAGCTCGCCGCGCAACATCTTAATAACGTATATGCCCTAGCACCTAAGCTAATTAGTATCTATCAAAAATTAATCACTACCAGCAATCCCAATTAATTACAGCCTGGCTCGTACTTTATTTCTTACAGTACTCAAGTTGTCTGTCTGTTGTAGCATCTGCTTTATATCGGTTACCTCTATAGACAAAATTTGGCGGCTCTTTTCACCTTCACCATAAATATTGCTATCTCCAACATGCTTAAAGCCCAACTGCTGTAAAATATGTGCCGTCTGGCTGTCTTTGCGTACAGTGGCTGTTAGCTTGGTTAGTTTATCAGTAGAGGTAGTAGAAACTTCTTTATTAGTTTGAGGATCTAAAATTATAATTGAATTTGTAATCGAATAATTTTGCTCTAATTGTGCAACAACAAACATTAGTAACAACCCAACTTCAGTGGCATTATGTTGATTCCAGGCATCTTTGGCTAAAAGTATTGCTAATTGCGCTTCACCGGCCTTATCCGAATGCCCAATTGTTGCCATACCTAAAAACTTGTTCGTAGCGCGTTCGTACACCATATACCCAGAATAAGGATCGCCATTTTGCAATCTGCTGCTCAGAATTTTGATCCATGCTTTGGCTTGATCCAGCGTTTTTATATTCCCAGTTGCATAATTACCCATTACATCTGGACTAGCATATAAGCCAAACAAATTAATAGTGTCTGTATCTGGATAGCGCGTACAATAATCAAAACTTCTTAGATATAGGTTTTTGGTAAATGCTTCTACCACTAAAGCCTTAGGGTATTTAGGATCACTAGCATTTTCTATATTCAAACTAAAATCGCTGTTTTTAACACCAAGCTCGTTAGAAACTTTTGCTGGTTTTATACCATAAGATAAAAACATTGTTTTTATATTCCTCATTTTGGGCTCCTGTTAGTTAAGTTATATGTAGTTTCTTTGTGAACGGTTTTTTTTCGACTCTACAATTTGCCGGGGATAATATTACAGCATTGTTTATATTTGGACGATCTATTCTATTAGGAGTAATGTCAGCAAGTATACGGCCCTCTGGTGATTCCATGGTAACTGCGGCCTTAGGTAGTGAGCTATTAGCGAGCGCCGCTTTATTTTGCAAAATAATCTTATTATTATGGATAATCTTCTGAAATGTTTTCATACTTACACCGCTTATTGTTTTATCCTCACCATATTTTTTTTCAAACAATAAAAAATCGAACATTTGCCTGACATAATCCATTAAATACTGACTAGAAAAAAAATCATCAGGATTGGTTTTGATATGTTTATCCACCTCACAAAATAATACCTTATTATATCCATTTGCTCCAAGCGAATGCAGAAGAACCACAATTAGGTGAGTAAAAATTTCTAAAGCAAGTTCATCGTAAAAAAGTTGCTCTGCAAGGTTAAAATGCAGGTTAATGTACGGTTTATTATGGAATATCTCGAAATGAACAAAACCAACGGGACTATTTAGATTATCCTTACAATAAATTATAAAGTTCAGTAGTTGAATATCTACCGGTATATTAAAATAGCTAGGTGGTGGCAGACAGTAAATAAAAAAATTGGGAGTAGTAGCCCCTAAAACTTCTTGATTGTTCTTATCTCTAAAAAATGAAAAATCCCCACCAAAAAGCCGCGGATTAAAGATTTTGATTTTCTGACCATTAAATTCTTGCTCTATAAATGCTAAATCGATAACTTTTCGCAATATTATAGCTCCTACTCTAATATAAAACCGTGATATACTTCTTGGGTTATTCGCAATACTTGATAGTTTTTCAACCAGGTCGCATTTTCTTTACTGGCTGCATAACGTTTGTTTTACCGCCATTTTCATCCATGCGTGTTCTTTTCTTATATGGCACAGGCGGCGCAGACATAGAAGTTTTAATAAATGCTGGCGGTGGTGCCATTTTCCGTGCGTCCTTAGCTGCTTTAAATAGAATACGATTATTTTCTAAAGCATTTTTAAATAATCCTAAATTTACATGGTACGTATAATCTTTGTTATTATCTCTCTGTAAGAAAAGCATTTCAAATGTCTGTTTTATTCTATTATTTAACTCAGAAGATACCAACTTTGGTACAATTAATTCAACTCTCAATAATTGTATATTAGGTAACAACATCCTTTGATGCAAAATCACCCTATCATTATCTTTTTTTAATTTTAAAAGCAACATAGTGATAAAATGACAAAATATTTCTAAAAATAAATTATCAAGAATAATCTTTTGCGACACATCAAATACGAGCTTCACCTCGTTATTAACATAATCAATATTAAAACCAACTTTACCAATACGAACGAGATCTTCTTTAACAAAAACATTGAAAAATTCAAGGGGTATAGATGACAATTTATCATGAACATTCAATGGACGTGGGTTAATTATAAAGTTAGCAGTACTAGCGCCAATAATCCGATTAGCCTTTGAATCTAAACTAATTTTAAAATCTTCATGAAAAATCCTGTTATTAAAAATTTGTAAAAGATGGCCTTGGTATTCTCTTTTAAGAAACGGCTTATCAACAACTACTTCTAACGACAAGATTACATCCCCTCTAATATATCCACTACCCATTGCAATTTTTGGTTTTGGATATTGAACATTATCTCTATGGGCGATTATCCACAATAATTTTTGGTTTCGTCAACAAATCCGCTCTAGACAAACCAAGCAATATCGCCAACGCGCTAGCAACAAAAATCGACGAATACGTACCAACCGCTATACCAATCGTCAACGCTAATGAAAAACCGAATAACGAGCTACCACCAAAAATCAATAAGGCTAACACTACTAACATCGTCATAAACGAAGTCATAATGGTACGTGACAAGGTTTGATTCAAAGCACCATTCATTACTTCTATAGGTGTACCGGTACGCGATAAACGAAAATTTTCTCTAACACGATCAAATACCACAATCTTATCATTTAAAGAATACCCTACTACCGCTAGCACCGCTGCTAATGTTGCCAGATCAAATTCAATTTGCAACAATACGAACACGCCCAATACAAGTAACGCATCATGAGCCAAAGCTAAGGCCGCACTAACCGCAAAACGATACTCAAAGCGCATCGCAATATATGCCATAGTTGCTAAAATCGATACTATTACTGCAATTGCACCCTGCTCGGCTAATTGCTGGCCTACTTCAGAACCAACATATTCAATTCTACGCAGCTGCACATCTTCATCATGCTGTTTAAATGCCGCGACAACTTTTTGTTGTAGTTGTAAATCTTGACCATCCTGTGCCGCAGCGCGTACTAATATATCTTGTGTAGAACCATACAACTGTGCTCTAGTGCCAGTAAATCCTGCTTGCTGCAAAACTTCTTGTACATGTGACGGATTAACTGGCTTAGCAAAACGTAACTCCATTTGAATACCGCCAGTAAATTCTAGCCCATAATGCAAGCCCTTAAAAAACACCAAAGCTAATGCAAATATCGACACCGCCAGAGCCACCCCAGCGGTATATTTTTTTAACGCCATAAAATTAAAATGCGTCTGTCGTTTAAAAAATTCCATACTAAATTCCCACCAACAGTTTCTTAACTTGGCGTCTACCATACACCAATTCAACCAACGCCCTAGTGGCGGTAACAGAAGTAAACAAAGAAGTTAAAATTCCCAATGATAAAGTCACGGCAAAACCTTTAACTGGCCCGGTTCCTACTGCATACAAAATTATGCCTACTATTAACGTGGTTAGATTTGAATCCAATATAGTAGCAAAAGCATGCTCAAAACCACGTTGAATACTTGCATATGGGCTTAACCCAGATCGTAGTTCTTCACGCACACGTTCAAATATCAGAACATTGGAATCTACCGCCATACCCAAAGTTAAAACAATACCGGCAATACCAGGCAAGGTTAGCGTCGCGCCAATTAAAGACATAAACGCTAATAACAGCACTAAATTTAGGAATAAAGCGATATTAGCAATAACTCCAAACAAACTATAATAAATTGTCATAAATAATAGGATTAAACAAAAACCAACTACAACAGATGTCACGCCCTTATCAATATTTTCTTGCCCCATACTAGGGCCAATAACCCGTTCCTCAACAATAGAGACCGTTGCAGGTAACGCGCCGGCACGCAATAGTAAAGCTAAATCACGCGATTCTTCTAAGGTTAAACCACTAATTTCAAAATTATTACCCAGTGCACTTTGAATTGTGGCTAAAGAAATTACGCGCTCTGTTGTCACCGGACGTGTAACTTCCTTGCCATCAACTTCAACCGTTTGCATACTACTTTCACGGTACACCACCGCCATATTTTTACCAATGTTGTTTAGAGTAGTTTCTTTAAACAAATTAGTGCCACCACCTCCCAGAGTAATGGCAACTACTGGGCGGTTATCGCGCGAATCAAATTGACTACTAGCACCTACTATAGAATCACCGGTTAAAATAGCACGATTTTTTAATAGCACTGGCCGACCGTTATTGGTAAATAGCAATTTACTGCCTGGTGGTATGCGACCGCGCAGAGCTTGCATAATATCGCCGTCACGATCTTCCATCATAAAATCTAGAGTCGCAGTTTTACCCAGAATGTCTTTGGCGCGAGCAGTATCTTGAATACCTGGTAACTCTACGACGATACGATTACTGCCTTCACGTTGAATAATCGCTTCCGCTACGCCTAATTCATTCACTCTGTTACGTAAAGTCGTAGCTGTTTGTTCCATGGTGTAATTGCGTATTTGATCTACCTCTGCTGGTAACATAGCAATTTGCATGCCATTTGTAGAGTTAGAAACAGTTGCTACCAACCCAGGTTGATGTTTGCTTAAATAATCCTGGGCCTTATTAAAGTCTTCTTTATTGGCAAATACTGCTTGCATAGAATTGTCTGATAATAATGAGAAATTAGTATAGTATATTTTCTCTTGTCTAAAGCCATTACGTAAGTCACCATAAGTGCTCTCCAAACGACGTTTAAGGTTGGATGCAACATCCACCTCCATCACGAACCTAACGCCCCCACGCAGATCTAAGCCTAATTTCATCGGTTGTGCGCCAAACCATGTTAACCAAGTTGGTGTTGCTGGAGCTAAATTTAAAGCCACACTATAATCAGCGCCTAAGTTAGTCTTGATTAAGTCTCGACTTGAAATCTGAGCTGCAGTGTTAACGAAACGCAACAACATTTGCTTATCATCTATGGTTATAGATTTATAGGATAAATTATCTGCAGCCAACAGATTTTTTATTTTATCTTCTAAAGCAGCATCTACAGCTGCATTTTGTAATCCCAAAATTTGCACGGCGGGATCTTCGCCATACATATTTGGCAGCGCATAAATTATCCCTAATGCTATAACTACAACTAATACGGCGTATTTCCAACGTGGGTAATTATTTAACATATAGTCTTAAGCGTTCCTTTAGGTAAAACCTGCACGATCGATTGTTTTTGCACTGGCACCTGTACGCCATCGGCAACAGCCAATATAAAGAAATTACCAGCATCACGCACTATTTTGCCTAACAAGCCACCTTGCGTAATAACTTCATCATCTTTCGCCAAACCAGATAGCATGGCACGATGTTCTTTGGCACGTTTGCTTTGTGGACGAATCATTAAGAAATACATCATAACAAATATAGCGCCAAACATAATCAAGGAACTTAAACCACCACCATGCGCATGGGATGCTGCCTCATCTGCCCAAGCAAAAGGCATAAATCCAACTAACATTAATATGGTCAATATTTTATTTTTCATTTGTTTACTCCAAACTTTGATATCTTCACTAGCTTATCTGCAGATAATACCGCAAATGAATTTTTCTAGATATATTTAAGCGTTATTTATTGCTACAATTGCCTGTTTTTTAATAGCAGCTGTCGTTTTATGTTTGACAGATAAATATAAAGGATGAAAATAAATGATCGCAAATACACAGAATATTAAAGTTCAGCTATATGCTGATGGTGCAGATATTAAACAGATTTTAGTTTTGACTAATAATCCACTGATTAAAGGTTTTACTACCAATCCTAGCTTAATGCGCGCCGCTGGTGTAACTGATTATGAACAATTTGCACGAGAATTATTACACCTAGTACCAAATCATCCGATATCGTTCGAGGTGTTCGCGGATGACTTGGGTTTAATGGAAAAACAAGCACTACAAATCGCCACCTGGGGCAAAAATGTTTACGTAAAAATCCCGGTTACCAACACCAAAGGTGAATCAACCGCAAGCATTATTCGTCGTTTGTCGAATGCGAAAATCGCTTTAAATGTAACCGCCATTTTGACGTTACAACAAGCACAAGAAGTCGCAGATGCTTTAGCAGTTGACACGCCAGCGGTAGTATCTATATTTGCAGGGCGTATTGCCGATACCGGCGTTGATCCAATTCCTTTAATGATCAAGGCAAAAGAAATTCTACGTAGCAAGCCAAAAGCTGAACTGCTGTGGGCTAGCACTAGAGAGTTGCTAAATATATTTCATGCTGAACAATCTGGTACCGATATAATAACTGTGCCATATAATCTGCTCCAGAGGTTGGACTTGATTGGTAAAGACTTACAAGAGTATTCTCTAGATACTGTAAAAGTTTTTTATAAAGATGCAGTAGAAGCTGCTTTTAATATCAATATTCCAGCAGATGTGCCGGCCTAAAGTAGAAAACGCGCTAGACCTAATGATTATCTAGACAATAGTTGCCTATAAACATTAACGTAGGATTCTGCTTGTTTAGTCGCAGTGAATAAATCTAAGTAGCGTTGTTGCGCGTTAATACCAAATTGAGTGGCTGTGTCAGGGTTTTCTAATAGGCGATGCATCGCTGCCCGCAATTCTGGTGCTGCCTCTGGTCTTACAACAAACCCTGTCTGTTGATCAACATTAATAAAACTAGTACCAGTTCCAATCTCACAACTGATCATTGGTTTTTTTAACGCAGCCGCTTCAACTAAAGACAGGCCAAACGCTTCGGAACGTAAATGAGACGGAAACACAAAGGCTTTGCTAAGATGATGTAAAGCAACTTTGTCCTGCTCAGAGATATTCCCGACAAAATGCGCATTGCTAATACCATGTTGCTGCGCATAATTTTTCAGTTCATTTTCAATACCGCCGCTACCAGCAATCGCCAATTGCAAATTTGTGCCTTTAATCGCATCTAACGCTGTATGTAGGCCTTTATAGTAACGTAGCGCCCCTACAAACAAGAAAAAATTCGCTGGTAATCGCTGCTGCCAATAAGCAACTCGTTCCAGATTTAATGCCGACAAATTTTTGATATCCAACCCAACCGGGATGATTTCCACTTTATCTGCATATTTTTGTAACACAGCACTAGTATTAAAATAATTTTCCGAGGTCGCGATAATCTTATCTGTAGCGGCCAAAAACTTATGCATTAAAGGATTATAGATTTTAAGCAAATGTTTCTGTTTAATTATATCAGAGTGATAAGTTACCACACTGGGTTTTTTAATCTGATTGGCAAGATGCAGTATATCGGCAAATGGATTAGGAAAATGATAATGAATAATATCCGCTGCTGCCGCCAATTTACGAAACTTGCTAACCACAGAAAATGAAAACCCTGTCGAAGCAATGAAAAAATTTTGCTTGGCCTGTACCAATTTATATTTTGGCATTGCTACAACATCTGGCGCAGGATCTTTACTTAGCGCTAAGATAGTGCTGTTAACCCCTAAATCTGCGGTTGTATCGCACAATGTATCCATAAAAACTTCAACACCACCAATAGTTGATGGAATTGCGGTTTTATAAAAATGTAAAACTTTTATATTATTCATTGTATATATGGCAAAAGCTCATGTTGCGCACGCATATAAGACTCTGGAATGCCGATATCTATAAAATAGCTGTCTGCTACTAATAAACGAAACCCATGTTCACTACTTATAGAAGCAAAATAATCCCTTTCTAAAGAAAATGGTTTATGCACAGCAAAACAATCCAGTAGATTACTAGAAATTACGTAAACACCAGCATTGATTATTCCTGCTCCTACTGCATCTTTTTCCTTAAATTTGCAAATTAAACCAGCTTCATGTTCTATTTGACCGTAGCGCGAGCAATCTGCAACTTGCCTACCCCATATTACGGTAGAGCTATATTTTGCAATTAATGCATCCGCCTGGGCTAGATCGACATCTAAGAAACTATCGCCATTCAAAACCAATGCATAATCGGTTTTTAACATAGTAGTAGCCAAACGTAATGCCCCACCTGTACCCAAAGGTTGTTCTTCTACTACAAAAGCAATTTCTATATCAGTGTAGCGATCTTTAAAATAATCGATCACTATATCCGCTTTATGCCCTAGAGATAAGATAAAACGCTTGATACCTTTAGCACGGTAAATGTTTATCAAAATGCTAAGAAATGGCTGCTCACAAACCATCGCCATAGGTTTTGGCACATCACTTACAACCGATTGTAAGCGCGTACCTAATCCACCAGCTAATATGATTGCTTCGGTAAGCATACTATTTCCTAACCAAATATTTTGTTTTCAATAGCGCCACATAAAATATGCCCCACAACCGTATGCCCCTCTTGGATATACGGGGTACAATCGCTAGGAATACGGATCGTTATATCGCATAAATCGGCCATTACTTTGCTTTTTTCTCTATTTCCTGTTAAGCCTATAGATTTAATACCTAATCTTTTTGCTTCTGTTAGCGCCTTCAATATATTTGGTGAAGTACCTGATGTTGAATAAACTATGAGTACGTCGCCGGCAGTCCCCAGGGCTTGTATTTGTCGTGAAAAAAGATTTTCAAAACCATAATCATTACCAATCGCCGTTAATGCTGAGGTATCTGTGGTCAAGGCAATGGAAGGTAATCCTGGTCTATCAAACATAAATCTGGAAACAAATTCCGCAGACATATGTTGCGCATCAGCAGCACTACCGCCATTACCCGCAAACATAACTTTACCTTTATTCTGCATACAGACAAACACCGCTTCGATTGCAGCATCAACACTTTTTAGCATTTCCACATCAGAGCGCATTAATTTAAATACATGTGCGGTGCGTTCTAAACTGGATAATATGCAAGGATTGTTCAATTCAACTACATCAGTTGCTACATCTACTTCTGAAAATTCAATAGATTCACTCATTATGACACCGTCCAACATTGCGAGCCTTCATTAGAAAAATGGCAGTTACTAGTCCAACCACCAAATTTACTCAATACTTCGACTACTTTACTTCTTTTACTTGGATTTACAAAAAACATAATAAACCCACCACCACCAGCACCGGATATTTTACCACCTAGTGCACCAGACTGCATTGCAGCCATAAATGCTTCGTCAATTGCTTGATTAGAAATCATTTTGGCGCTTTTTTTCTTATTTTCCCAGCCTAAATTTAAATGCTCTATGAAGGTGCAAAAATCCCCCTTTAATAAAGATTCCTTCATTACTAGGGCAGATTTTTTAATATTATGCATGGCTTCCATACATATGCTTTCGCCCTTTTGCATATTTTTAGATTGGTCATCAATAATATTACCACTTACTCTAGAAGTGCCTGTGTAGTACAGCAGTAAGGAGCTTTCTAATTCGCACTTAATCCAGTTTCTAATTCTTAACGGATTTACCAATACCCGACCGTTATCATAGAACTCCATAAAGTTAAAGCCACCAAAAGTCGCAGAATACTGATCTTGTCTGCCACCTTGTAGCTTGCAATCCTGACGTTCTATAGTATAGGCCAACCCAGCAATTTGATAATCATCCAAATTTAAACGTAAATACTCATCAAATGCTTTGATCATAGACACTACTAGCGTAGATGAGGCACCAAGGCCGGAACCCATAGGCGCATCAGAAAATGTTACTACTTTTATACTGATTGGCTTATTTTTATTAAAATCTTTAATAATGCGATTATAAGTAGCTCTATGTAATTCTAGTGCACCATCTAAAGCAAAAGGATAATCATCTATTTTGAGAACCATTTCTGTTTCTCGATCCGCAGCAAAAAAATGTACCGTATTATCTTGTGTTTCTTCAATGGTACAATATGCATAGCGATCTATAGTAGCATTTAAAACATATCCCGTGAATTCATCACAATAAGGGCTAATATCTGTGCCACCTCCGGCAATACCTAATCTAAGTGGTGCTCTTGATCTAACTATACGCATTATCTACTCCACACCTACTGGCGACATTTGTTTTTGTCGCTCATGACAATACCAATCCCAAGTTTCTTGTAAGCCTTGTTTAATGCTGGTTTTTTCCGTAAATCCAGTAGACTGCAATTTACTTAAATCATAACTTCTAAAATCTTGCCCATTAGGTTTGCTAGCATCCCATACCACAACGCCTTCCATACCAGTTATTTCTGTCAACATAGTTACAATGTCGCGTATCGCATAAATACGCCCACTACCTATGTTAACCGGACCGGATAACGCTTGCATAATTGCTAACACAGCCCTAGCTGTATCATTAACATAGAGAAAGTCACGTTTAGCAGAACCATCGCCCCAGACAGTAACTTTTCCACCATTTTCCTTTGCATCATAAAACTTTTTAATTAACGATGGCACCACATGTCCAAATTCTGTATCAAACTTATCGCGTGGTCCAAACAAATTACATGACACTACATAAGCCCAATCTAGATCATGGCTCTCTTTATATGCTTCACACATTGCCAGCATCGCACGTTTTGCCTGCGCATAACTGTCTTCACTAGAATGCGGACGACCAAAAAAAATCATTTCTTCTTGCATAGGTACGCCTGCTTGTGGGTATGGATATGGATAAACACAACCTGTACCCATGACCGTAATTTTTTTAGCGCCAGCCAAATGCGCACCATGCACAACATTAATATTAATCATGGCGTTGTCATAGAATGACAAGGCCTTATTGCACATATTTCCCATAATGCCATAAACCCTAGCTGCCGAATGAAATATATGTTGTGGTTTATGATCTTGAATAAATTCTAAGGTTTGCCGCTGGTCAATCAGATTACATTCTTTACGTCCAACTGGAATAATATTTTCGTAGCCCTCAGCAGCAAGTAACTCTACTACTGCTGATCCAACTAATCCGTATGCGCCGGTTACCATTATTCTATCGTTTTTATTTAATATCATATTGATGTATCCATTTAGCGAGTCAAAAACTTTTCGTTGCTTGCAACTCTATCACGCCAATAATTTAATAAATCGGTCATAGTTTGTTCAAAACCGATCTGTGGTTTCCAGCCAGTGTGTGCAATAAACTTACTCATATCTGGCACTTGTAGATCAGCATCAATCGGACGCAATCTATCTGGATCTATATCTGTTTTAATTACGTCTTTTTTGGTAGATAAGCTAATGAGTTTGTCTAACATGCCGCGCACAGATAGCGTAAAATTGCCACCAATATTGTAGTACTCACCAGGTATAGGGTTAACTGTTACCAACATATAATACGCGCGCACTGCATCTCTAACATCTGCCCAAGTACGCAAAGAATCTAGATTACCAGTTTTTACTACTGGTGGAATCAACCCAGCTTCGATCATAGCTATTTGCTTGGCGAAGGTGCTCTCTGCAAAGACATCGCCACGTCTTGGCCCGGTATGCGTAAACATTCGCGTAGTCATAACGGTCATGCCATATGCTTCAGCGTAATAACGTCCAACCAAATCCGTCCCTACCTTGGAAATCGCGTACGGTGATGCTGGATGAAAAGTACACTCTTCGTTAATTGGCAATTTTTCTTTTGGCACACGGCCAAAAACTTCCGAACTAGAGCAAACATGGATTATCGCTTTACTCGCATACTTTCTGAGTGCCCCTAGCAAACGCTCTGTGCCCTGGATATTGGTATCTAATGTGTCTAGTGGGCTGTCAAAAGATGTACGTGGATAGCTTTGTGCTGCCAAATGAAAAACATAATCCGGCTTGCTAGTTAATACTGCGTGTTCAATAGACATTGTATCGCGTAAATCAGCATAAACTAAATGAATCCGATCTTTTCTATTAATGCGATCGACATGCTGCCTAATATTGTCCAGTGGCGAGCGCCAACGTAACATGCCATAGATTTCCCAATCAGTATTTTCCAGCAGAAAATCTAAAAGATGTGATCCAACCATGCCGGTTATACCGGTTATAAGAGCCTTTGTCATGAATTTGCCTCAATTCCAAGTGAGAGGAGATATGTGTCTATATTTGTTTTAAAATTATGTTGTGCAAAGGATAATTCTCGCTCCTGATTGAATTTAAGACTATCTCTAACAGCATAAATCAAACTGGCATCAGAGCTTACATCAAACAGGAAGGGGCGTTTATTTAAAAATGGAATTAACTCTGTGGCCAAACATGTATCTGAGAAAATCACCCGTTTACCATACTGTACGGCTAAACTGGCTATACCACTACCTGATTGCCCGGTTTCCAAATACGGCACTACCACTAGATCAACCGCGGCCATAAAGTTATATAAGGTATCGTCATCAGGTGCTGTGTAGATATAACAACTATCTAATTTGTTAAATGTGATATCAGATACTTTGTAAGAGCTAGAGCTATTATCTGGGCTACCATACCCATATGCTTTGGGATGCGTTCCACCAGCTAACAAGACATTAAATCCCGCTACATCTGCAACTCTTATAACTTGTTCAAAATTTTTATATGCAGAAATAAAACCAAATAAACCTATAATTGGCAAATCTTTAGCAAATTTTTCTTTGAGGTTAATCACCGCAGTGTCTTTTTGCATTGTTAACGGCCAAACAATTGGATGCACCAATATTTTAGCTGTTGGGCATATTTTTTTTATCCGCTCTTCTTCTCGATACGTATGTACTATAAAAGTAGCTTGCCTACTATTTGCAAATCGTATTATTTTTTTATAAGCAGAGAAAATTTCCCTATAAACTAGGGCGCTCATAAATGTTTTTATAATGCGTTTAAAGCCACCATTTTTTAGTGCTTTGTACGACATCTTTAGCAAATCTTGTGGTTTTTCTTCCACTCTGTGCATGGTGATAGAAATTTTCTGTGCGTTATTAATAATTTGCTGCAAAAATTTTGCCGACTTAGCTGGAGTAGGCCCATACAGAGCTAATTCCAATTGGATATTAACCGCATCGCACGCACATACTTTCTCGATGACTTTTGCGATAGAAATAGAATCATGACTTTCCTGTAGAGATAGAGGGACTTCTATAGGCACTGACACATAACCAGCGGGGATCCCATCAACCAGTGCCTTAGAATAGGTTGCATTGCCACATCTAACATCAAATGATGATACTATGCCGATTTTTTTCATAAATTTACTTCTTCCAACTTACCAGCAGACAACATGATAAAGCGATTACACATCTTCTTTAACAATTCTTTATTATGCGAAGCAAATACTAAAATTGCTGATTTATTGATATTACTTCTAATGCGTGCATCGGCCTTTGTTTGGAAATCTTCGTCGCCAACTCCAAAAAACTCATCAATTAACAAAATATCAGGCGTAATAGCTGTTGCAATCGCAAACATCAACCGCATCATCATGCCAGATGAATATGTACGCATTGGTAAATAAATAAAATCCCCTAATTCTGCAAATTCTGCTACCTCTTTTGCTACTTGTGGGACATTGGTTGGTTTTAAACCATGCAAATATAATAAGCGTCGAATATTATCAAAACCAGATAATTCCATCTCGGCCCCAGAGGCTATTTCTAAGATTATAGATAATGACCCTTTGACTGAAATTGAACCAGAAGTAGGAGTATAAATTCCAGCTATGCAACGTAACAAAGAAGTCTTACCTGCACCATTATGTCCAAGCAAGCCTACCCTATCACCAGGAGAAATAACTAAATTAGCTTTATCTAAAGCTCGCACCATAGTGATATCATTAATGCCGCTAGATATGCGTCCACCGCTAGTAACATTAAGTAATTTATGGCGCAACGAAGCCCGATTAGCGTTGTATACCGGAAACTCTAACGTCACATCTTTTAAACAAATACTAACCATAGCCCTATAACCAATATACTATCCTATACTTGTAACGCCCTAATAATCTTGCTGTCACTAAAATCCCTAACAACAGTGTTGTTATCATAACTATATAAACAAATAAAGGACTAGCATTACCACTCAATGGATCGCGCAACAAGCTAATCAAATAGGTAAACGGATTCAACCATACTAAATATTGTTCTACCCCCAATCTTTCAGGGCGGTACATAACTGGTGTTAAGAAAAAAACTATCGTCATAAACGAGGATATAGCAGGATACAAATCACGAAAACGCGCCCCCAGAACTCCCAAAATAAATACCCAGCAAAATAAATTAGCCACTACCAATAAAAGTCCTGGAATAAACAACAACATATTGGCGTTAACTTCAGGCGGATACATGCAAAGCACTAATAGTATAATCAGGAAGTTATGTGCAAATATAATCAAGTTTCGCAATACCGTTACGACTGGAAAAATCAGTAAAGGATTAAGCGTATTTTTGATAATGGCACTATTGCTAACAAAACAATTTGATGCATCTAAAACACAAGCAGACAAAAACTGCCAAATTACTATACCAATACAAAGTTGAGGAATAAATGTAGCTTTATCTTGACCAAATATTACGCTCCAAATATAACCTAAACCAAAAGCACTTATTGCTGTAGCTAGAACTAACCAAATAGGACCAATAACGGAACGCGCATAACGCACTTTGATCTCACCCCATGATAAGATAAAAATCAAATACATTTTGTCCAATGACAAGACAAATTCACGTCTTGCTATTGCTATACTATCGCCTACAACCATATTAAGTCTTAAAATTAAAATTTATTATCTCAGTCAACATGCAAAATTGATATGCAAAGCCCAAGAACAGAATATCAAAATACTCGCAAGTTACGCAGTGTAACTAAAAGCAACAAACAAGTAAATATGAGCTTGACATGTAAAACTCATTTTTTGCAACCATTTTGGTATCAATAACAGGGCTGTCCCATGATTAGTTAGTCGCCATAAAGGATAATACTTTTGCTGCCTCTGCAGATGACCAAGAAGATACTTTTCTCATGGTTTTTATAGCAGTTTGATCGCCTGTAGCAGCTTTATAACGCTTGATCATGTTTAACACTAGCTTCCTCACGATAGCCATATTCTGAGCAGCATTTTTTGCGCTTATGGTGCTTCTATCTTCATTAAATACTAAGTCTAAAACCCAATGCATGCTTTCAACCCCCCAATGCTGCCTAGAGTAATTTAAATGTTTGCTTGCAGATGCCTTAGTACTAGAGATGTAAAATGCGGTTTCTATTCTACTAACACCCTTAATGCATCTTTCTCTTTCAATACAACAAATGCTCTTTAGATTTTTCCATCCACTATGGCCTAATATTAACCATTCAATATCATCAGTACTCCAGCACTTACGCACTTCAATGCGCCCATGTTCTTTAGTTCTGTCTACAAAATAGCTCTGTGCCTCAGTAAATAATGTACCTTGATTGCCTTTTAGTGATAAAAAATAATTGCCACCTTTATCTATAATTGTTTGTGCAATAGATTTTTGACAATTAAGCGCATCTGCTGTAACCACGGCCCCCTCAATATTTAATAGCTCTAATACAGCAGGAATTGCGGTGCTTTCGTTAGTTTTATTATTAATATCAATTTGCGCTAAAACTATCCCGCATTTAGTTGCTAAAGCATGCAGCAGATGTACACCACTGCCTCTAATTCTCTTGCCATCTAATGCAATTATTTCTTCGTCATCATTTTTATAAAACCAGGCAGCAAATTCAATAAGAAATTTTTCCATACTCCTCTTATCAATGCTACCAAATACTCTAGATAATAGGCTCTTTGACGGAATACCATGCTCATATGGAAAATATTGTCTTAAAAAATCAATATTCATACGACCATACTTAACCATTTCACGCCAACTTTCAGCACAACTTAATACACCAGCAATTGCTAAAAATAATATTTCTGATAATGAGTGTAACGTTTTATCATCGTCACGTGGATCTTCAACAGTATTAAATAATTCGATAAACGCCTTCTCGCTCGCTGCTAACATTTTGGCCTTCCATAATCTTGATGAAAGCCAAATATTACCTGCTGAGCAGCTGCGTGTCATCGCGTACGGGTGACGATGGAGGCGGATCCCTTAATTTTGCGTAGCGAAATTAAGGTGCCGTAATCGGCAGGACCCGTAGCTCTATGGCCTAAAATGCTCAGCAGGGATTATAAGGCTGCGCTAGCAACCTTGATGTGTAAGGCTTATGCCCACTTTCGATTTGTACAATCCCTCATGAGGCTATATGGGTAGATAGACAACTAATCATGGGGCAGCCCTGTATCAATAAACATATTCATAAATAGTGTTAACTGACAATATTAAGTGTAAGTTTTTTTAATGAGCGCAGTATAGTTTGTTGATTATATACTTAATTGCCAGATAAATATTTATCATTTTTAGCTCCGGGTACTTTTACAACAACAGAAACAGTGTCTTCAAGAGCAACAAAGGATGTTGCTTCATTCGGTTCTATGATTACTATATCACCTGCCGTGAATGTTCTATCTAACATAACGACCGTTCCTGATAAAATCAACGTAATTTCTGTAGCAATTTTATGATAATGTTTTTCTTCTTTGTCACCTTTTCTATAAATCTTAACTGCAACTTCACATGAAGATGTTGAGTATGCAGTTGGTGTGAAATCTCCCACAAACCATCCTTTGATCATGTCATTAAGATTAGATGTTTTCATACTATTATGTCCTTCATAGCCCATTATTCATTAATTTGTTGTTTACCAACAATCTTCTGTTTTAAAAGGAATATATCGATCATTAACATCATAATGATTAATAGTCATATTTTTTAATATTAGTTGATTGAAAATTGGTGCTATATAGAATTTCTGTGCATTCAAAGTATGTTTTAATATAGATTGTTTTGCCGCAAATACAAAATCTGAAGTTTTTCTAAATAAAAAACTACCTGTTGTGGCAGTCGAACTAATTGGGTTTTGTTGAGCAAATTCAGTAATTACTCCGTTTGTGAATTTTGCATATGAGTAACGAGGATGAATTGACTCAAAAGTCATAACTGCAGCATCTGCATTCGAATTTAAAAAAGTTATAATCACGTCGTTATAATTAATATCCACCACTTCATTTGTACTAACTATTAATAATGGCTTACTCTGATCTATAACACAAGCAGCATACAAAGCAGTACAAGCAGAACCTCCTGTCATACCAGATAAAGATAAAATTTTTGCATCTGGCACTAAAATTTTTGCTATGTTATCAAGATGATATTTAATAATCGCATTTTTTTGAAAAACAAACGTATAGTGACATCTATTTTTAGGTAAAGTATTTTTGCATATATATTGCAAAAGCGTAGTATTTTTATAATCTTGTAAGCAAGGAATTGGTTTTGTATCTTTATGTTCTTCTGCTGCCAAAACTAGTATGTTAAGATCCATTTTCTCCTACCTCACAGATTTTTCTATTGCGGCAATACACTGTGATATATTATCAAAATTTACTTCAGATACCTCAGAAACTGGCATACAATGTGCGCCTGATGCGCGAGCTGCTTTTATGCCATTTTCGTTATCTTCGATAATTAACGCTTCTTCCGGTTTTATATTGAAATTTTTTATGGCCTTAATATATATTTCAGGGTCTGGTTTACCAGCTTTAACGTCTTCCGCAGACCAAATAACATCCAAGTATTGTGCTAAATTAGATAGTTCCATCATTGCAACTATAGACTTTCTAACCGAATTAGAACATAAAGCAATTTTATAACCTTGGCTTTTCAAGCGAGATAAGGCATATTCATGAATAAAATTTGGAGTACATTTGCTATGTACATACTGCATAGTATATTTTTGTTTTAGTTCATTAATAAAACCAAGCAACTCTTTCGGTAACCCTTCAGTTTCCGATAATATTTTTAATTTTACGCTAGTAGGCAATCCATCAAACGTTACAAGATGATCATGTCGTGAAATACTACACCCAAACAGCTGTAAAGCTTGATTTAACGCCGCATAATGCCATTCTTTTGCATCAATTAATACACCATCCATATCAAAAATAACGGCTTTGATAAAATTATTTTGCATTGGGCACTCCAAAAAATCTGGATGCTTCGTCAGGTAGATCTGTACATAAAATAAGGTTTGTGGAATGAGCAAATGGTTTTATAAACGACCAATATAATTCGTGATTATAGCCATGTAATTCGGGTGATACTAAACATACTCGTTTATATGTTAATAGCTCCTCTAAATACTTAGCGCTAAACCATATTTCTTTTTCAAAGCTATCTAACCATACACCTGAAGTTTGTTTCTCATAAGCCGCATTTTTTTCAAACTCGCTTATGCGTGTAAACACCGGAATAGTAGTATCCAGATATGAGCGCATATCAGGTATTGACATATCAAAAACGAAATAATCTAGATTTGAATACGCACTGGTTGCTGCAATAATTTTTTTTACCAAACCGTCAGCCTTAATATTTAGAGCAAGTGTTAGATGCTTATTATCCTTAGCGTAATTATCAGCTAATTGTAATAGCTCTATAAATCTCATTTCTCCCCCAAGCGGCATGTCATGAGATATAACTATATCACCAAGACAATCGCGCAAATCTGTCTCTATGCCAAAACCTGCTGCAAAAGAACGATTAAATGCTGTAATAGTATTTTTTTCTTTTGTTGTTTGCCAGAATCCTCTATGGGAAATAATATGCATTACTCTGCTAACTCCTTTGCAACAGTAGTTGACAAAAAATAATCTAAGTCAGATGGTGTACCGAGACCATACATCCCATTTCTTTCTTTCCCGACATTAAAGATTCCTGCTTTGTATGCGTTTTCTGTAATTAATATGTTATATACAGGTGCAACATAAAATTCCCCATTCACTCTCTCATTCCTAATAATCATTTTTTCTGCGGCACATACAAAATCTCTGCCTCTTGCAAAATTATATATACCAACCGTAGCTTCATTAGAAATAACTTGCTTCTCAGCTACACGCGCTATGTATTTATTATTTGACTCCAATCCAACAAAGGACCATTTTGGATCTTTTGCTTCCATAGTCATGATCAACCCATCCAGATTATCAGTACGCATTTTTTCCAAATAATTGTCAATTGAGCAATCGACATATTGATCGCTATTGACTATCATGAGAGGGTTGATGCTATCAATTAGATATTTAGCTTGCAAAACTGTACAGGCTGCCCCCTCTGTTAGTCCATCAATTTTCACAATAATGCAATCTGGCGCAATGCGATGTAGTTTGTCTAGCATATTATATTGTTCTACATGTTCAGTTTGACATATAAATATAAAGCGGTGGGCACATCTTGGACGCACATTATCAACAACAATTTCTATCATTGCTTTATCATGAATCATAATAAGAGGTTTAGGCTCTTTATAGCCAGCATTTGCAAATCTCGAACCTAATCCAGCCATAGGGATAACTATATTAAGTATTTCATCAAATGTATTCATTTCATATATCTCAAATAATACCAGCATCTTTATACAGGCATTGTTTTTAACCAACTACATTGCAGAACTATTACTTTCCCAAAAAATCTAGTTAGACTAAATGTTTATTCACATTAATAGGCTAACTACGCTCAAAATTTATGTATGTGTTCGTAGTAGCTTAGTAATCGTTGCCTAGTACAATTTATTATCGCATACGAAAAGATACTTAATTTTAAAGTACTTTAATCAATTAAATACTTTAAGGGGGCTTATAACCCATCTAATAACGACGCGAAAAGGAATTGTAAACATTTTAACATATTTTCTTGCTTCTCTTTTAAAGTCATATGGCAAATCTTGAGGTTGTTCATCCTCAACCTTAAAACTTGGATTGCAATACTGCTTATAAAGCCTTTGCCACTCTTTGTGTGTATATGGCTCTGTAAATTCTCCACGGGCGTATAAGTATGGATCAAATTTATTAAAGTTAATCCCTGATTGAGCGTAGTCTAAAATAACAAGATTATTTGCAAAACTCTTTTCAGTAATGAAAATATTCTCCTCTGTATTGTCAAGATAGTGCTTCACATCAACATTAATCAAATTTTTCTTTAAGAAATTTATCCAAATGAATTGCTCAGGGAAATATCTAAAAAATAACGTACCGTATAGCTCTGTAGACAGCTCTTTAACATTTTGTGGTTTTTCTCTACTTAAGAAATAATGAGAGTTTTCTGGCTCATTAGGTTCAATATCCCAGAGATTTAATAAATCTTCCGTTAGTCCAAATTGAAACCAGTCACTAACATGAAATGGCAAATCTATTCTTTTTGGATTTCTACAATAAAAATTACTAACTATTATTCGATTTTTCAAAATTTTAAATTCTTCAGATCTACAATCACTATATAGTTGAAAGGCATTAATATATTCAATACCATTAATTGTCATATCCGATCTGATTTTCATTGCGAACTTTGTCTTAACTTGCTTTAGTCCATTCTTGGTTGAAACAATCTGCCTAGCCAGGTTATTTTTTGTCCCTTCATATGAGCAAAGATTATAGCCTGGATCATTACTTTCGACTAGAACATCATAAAATTCCAAATTTGAAACATCCGCTCCACTCCATGTTGAAAGAACTATTGTTGCGCCTGGTAGATACTGTATAACACTCAGTATTGATCTTTGTGTCCAATCATTATCAATTGCCCCTTGGATTACAACAGATATCTCATTAAATTTAATCATTAATATAATACTCACCATCAGTTAAATGTCATTTAAACATACACTAAAAATAAAGGCATAATTATCAATTATTCGGTACATACATAGTTAATTGATTTTTCTTTTCAAATATGCAACCTCTTCTTCCAACTCAATGCACCCATTACATTTTTTTTCCGGCAAATTGTCAGCAAATAAATTATTCAATTGTAGCAATTTTTTATTTATTAGCTCCCGTATAAGTCTAACTATCTTATATAATATTCTCAACACACTAGATTTTGAGTAAAGAATTCTTAATAGTAGATAGCTAGCACGTCGCATAGTTAAAAATAATTCTTTTTCATAGCTAAATACAACATGATTCGTCAATTGTCGTGCTGATAATTTATTCCAACTTTCACACAACTTAGCATCCATGTAAAAGAGATCGCATCCAGCATTAATTTCATGTTTTAAATTACCCAACGGAACGTAGTGTTGTGCCCAAAACCCTTTTTTCGCTATTTTTTCAAAATTTATCATCTCTTCGGCAAATATATCCTTTGTTATACGCAAAGTGATATATCTGCTTCTATACACATTATAATTTTGTTGTTTTGCCAGAAAAATAAAAACTATAGGAACTAGAATTTCAAAAAATTTTATTTTTTCAACAAAATTTACTGTAAACAAATTTCTTGGAAAAGTGATACTACCAAATTGATGTTCATAACCACTATTAGCTGACCATTCATAAGAACCGTTAGATTCATTGAAACGTTTAATTTGCCCTGCATCCTCAGGGGCTGCTGCGTTAAGATCAGAAAAAAATCTACCTGATATATTTAGCGTCGTATCATTATCAAGCTCCAACATTTTTTTTGTAAAAAAATCATAATGAGGGTACTCATAACTATTAATAAAATTTACAAACTCAGCATTTATATGCTTAGCCATTTTGGAAATTTTAACTCCCAATTTAGTTCCATGCCAATCTGTAATTCCAAGATCCTCTGTTGATAAAATCTCAAAATCAACATTTGAAGTTGACAACACGCTTTTAATCAACGACACATCTTGTTTTACAGCATGTATAATAGTAATGCAGGATTTAGCGCCAAATAACTGTGCGTGCTCAAGAGCTGATATGCAATGCTCTAAATTCATAAAAATTAGCTTATCTAAATTTACTTGGCTATGCGGATGATGATGAAACAAAAAGATCTGGAACTTATACTGCTTATTTTTGCCAGAATCACTACATATAGCAGACGCAACTTTACTGCTAGAGTTATGAATTTGTAATGATTTATCTAAACATACATCAAAAGCATATTTTTCTTTTAATAGTTTTTGAGCTTTTTCAACACGCAGTTTTGCCTCATCTGGATTATTCATAATATGTGTAAAAATTCTCGCTATATCCGCGCTAGCCTCCTGGGGATTCTTACCATGATAATAATAAACCAGATCACCAAATAATTTCTGCACATGAGGGTTTGCATCAGATATTATAGGCACACCAGCAGCAAAGCCTTCAAATACCCTGCTTGAAGAGGTTTGGGATCGCATATGAGCTGGAGATGATACAGCTAGTACCGCCTTGTATTTGCTAATTTCATGCTGCAAAGAGTGCCCATCGAAAGGAATTTCGCCTTTATAACATTTAAAATCGACCCAAGGTTTAACGTTACCAATAACCCTGGGGCCAAAAATATCTATTAAACCAAATTGTGAAAGATTTTGTAGTAAATTTTGGTTGCGTGATTTTTTATCAGAAATATATTCCCAATTTACCCCACAATAAAAAATTTTATCAATTTTTGTTTGTTTGTTTGTATTAGGCGGAACTATATCAGCAATCGCTGTAGATGGATAAAACTCATGTCCAGTATCGCGCCATTCTGATCCTAATAAATTGCGAATATGCGACTTAATAAATTCTGAACCATTAAATAAAAAATCATCAGACGCTCTAAAATTATTTAACAAAGTCTTAGAGTAATCAGCACGTAGGTACAAATACTCTAGAGGATTGGATATCCATGTATAGGTAGTTATATTTAATAATTTGGGCGTATCAAAATGTAGCGCTATCGCGAAATCAAATTTTTTATGTAAATCCACGGTATTAAGATTTTTCCCAGTTTCCACCTCAAAACCCAAATAATCTACAACACAAATTTCACAATTTGTTCTTCTAATGCTAGATATTAACTGATATTCAGCATTTTTAATTTTTGGCCACTGAGAAATAACTAGTATTTTGGGTATTTGTTTTATTTGCGTTGACATTATTATACCTTTTTATAAAATAATTTTATATTGCTTAAAAATTTATTTACCAACAAAACTAAACTTAAAGCTTTGCGACGATAATATTCACTCACTATCATGCCAATAGCAACCATTAACAGCAAAATATAAACCAATGTTAATTTAGAAAAAATCCATAATGGAAAATAGTAATACTCAAATTTAACATCGTAAATACCATGTTTGAACGTATAAGTATACATATCATCTTGCAAAACCCAAGGTTGTTGCACACCATCTATTTTTAAGTGTAAATGCCGATTAGGCCAAAATAAGAACTTAACTAAAGTTTTATTATCCTTAACATTTATATCAAAGGAAATTTTGTTGGCTTTAGCTTTAAAATTAGAAATTTCTGGTGAAGCCGTTGTATGTGCAGCAAGAATATAACCATTATTAAAAACTTTATGATTATATCCTGTTGGTAGTTGCATAAAATTATCTTTGAATTTAGCGACAATATCTCCATTACTAAGTTGCATAACGACATCTTTACTAACATATTTGTTAATAAACTCCACGTCTTTAGCCATATTTTCTTGGTTGTAAATAATGAACTCGGCACCAGTTTTCCGTAGCCAATCCCAATCTATCACACCATAAAAAGGTGCATATTTTCTATAATTGTTGTCTGCAGCTATATGTAATTCATAACCATAATATTCCGACAATTTAATCTTGTTTTGCACCAACCACGGATAATTTCTTGGCACATATGAATATATTTTGCTAACCGGTATTAAATTTATATATTTAATAATTTTACTGTTCGAATTATTACGAAAAAAATCAATTAAATACGAATTCTCTTGCTCGTTTATTTTCGACACAATTTTATGCTCAACATCAACATTCTGCTGTAGAGAATAAGGCAAGCTAACACCAATCAATAACACCATACATGCTGCTACAAGCCATGCACCGGCATGTGTAAATACTGAGCGGCTTATGAATAGAAGAGACATTAAAAATAACACCACAATTAAATGTGACCAATTTATGTTTGACAACATATAATTAGAATAAAATTGCATACCAAAACTCAAAAATATAGCACTAAAAAAACAAGCCGCAGCGAATATTTTCCTTACTCTAATGCAATGCTCAGAAAACAAATAATTTAACGCAACCGTTGTAAATATCCCTAGAAAAAAACAACCATATATAGCATAGCGCTGATAGGAATGCATATCGCCCAGCCCAGGGACAAATTTATAAAACATGATGCTTAAAGGGATATCTCGACCAAACTGAATTAAAAAAATGGCTAAAAATATAGTTGCGGATATCTGTAGTAATTTTTTCTCAAAAATTGTATGGCTTTTTTTATCCTCGCGTAATGCGGCAAAATAGGCAATTATAATTAATATACTACCCAGGCCTACGATTCCAAACAATTCAACACTACTATTAGGAATTTCAGAAATTAAATTTGCTGCCAATTCATTTATATTATGTGCAACACTAAAAGCTGCGTATGCAAGATTACGCATGCCAGTTGGTTCGGAATAGTTAATATAATGTACAATTGATAAAATTGCTGGGAATGCAAATATAGAGCCAATCACATTTCCAATTACAACCATTATTGTCGCTTTAACTTTATCGACATAATTTTCTGGATTAATCCAATTAATGTACGCAAAGGCCAATATAAATGACAGAAGCACTCCAGCCAAAGCTAGTGGCAAATATCCTGCCAAGAGGTAATTGAAAGTTATAAAAGATGTTAAAAATACTTTAATGTAGCTCTTAGATTCTGCCGCATATAAATTGCAATATAGACTAAGCGGAAATAAACAAAAGGCCAAAAAAAATGGTTTAAAAAATAGACCGTACACAACAGAACTTGAAAAAACTACCGCAATCGCAAAGAAGATTGCTTGTGTAATTGAGAACTTAAAATATTTGATTCCAATACGCTGTAAGAATATTAATGCCAATATTAAATGTATACATAAAAAACATAAATGAAAGATAGTAGCACTATTAAAGCTCGTAATTTTGAATATATAGGCGCTAATTAACAATGGCGGATAAAGAGCAGAAATATTAGCACGCACAAAAAATTCCGAAGCACCGTTATGTGTTAACCAATCTATCCCTTGCACTGAAAATCCATCTCGCAAAAGTGATGATAGGTTCATAAGCATTGGAGTGTAAAGTGCTCCTCCATCTTTTTCTGTAATAAATTTCGCACTTAAATGAGGACTCCCAATAGCCAGCAAAAAATATATCGCAGTTAACAGTACAGAGATAAATAACACTACTAATACTTGATCATTTTTGTTTATATATTCTTTAAAGCTAGAAAGTTTGATATTCATAGATTAATCCTCGGTAGAATGCTCTATAATGGTGATCGGTCTACTCAACACTTGTTTATACATTCTCGCCAGATATTCACCAATGATGCCAAAAAATAGCGCATTCAGACTGATTATGAACAACAACAAAATGGTAATAGTAGTAAATCCTGGCGGCCAATTTACATTAAACCATAGTTTTGTTGCAATTAAGACAACAATTATAATCGCCGTAATTGCTGAGGTTGTTAGACCTATATAAGTTGGGATTTTAAGAGGGATGACCGAATGACTAACTATACCATCTATTGCCAATGATATCATACTTGCTAGATTAAACTTGCTTTTTCCAGCCATACGTTTATTCCTAGCATATGGCACGCCTATCTGCTTAAACCCCAAAGAAGCAATAATTCCGCGTAAATATGGTTGTTGCTCTGGTATCGATTTTAAAATATTTAAGATACGTCTATCTATTAATCTAAAGTCACCAGAATCCAATGGCAAAGAAGTTTCACTTAGTATATTTATCAAACGATAAAAACACTTACGCACAAAAGTTATTATTTGCCCTTCTTTACGTTTTATTCTAACACCATAAACAACATGGTAACCTAATCGCCAATTACGAATAAATTCTGGTAATAGCTCGGGAGGGTCTTGCAAATCACAGTCAAAAACAACAGCTGCATTACCTTGCGCTAACGACAATCCCGTGTATATAGAACGCTGATAGCCATAATTTCTTGAAAAAGAAAAAGCACGTACCCTCGGATCAGTTGCCGCCAATTTTTTCAAAAGAGTATAAGAATTGTCTGAGCTACAATTGTCGGTAAATACAAATTCAAATGCGTAATCGCTTAATGTGTCAATTATTTTGCTTAATTCTTGATAGCATCTCTCTATATTTTGTTCTTCATTATAAACAGGAATCACTAAAGAAATTAGCTTACGTTTACCATCATTCTGCTGCAATAACATTTTTTATACCTGTGTCAATTGGTGTGTCTGAGTGCCAATCTGTTAATAGTGTACCTATATATGGTTGCATTATTTCACGTTGCCGATAAGGATTTGTATATGAAATCTCCAATTTTTCACCTGATATTTGTTGATATTTATCTACTAAATTACGTAAAGATATGGAGTTACCATTGGCTACGAAATAACGTTGATGGAAAGATTTATCATCTTTTTCTTTTAGCAAATCCACTGCACGTAAGTAAGCATTAACCGCATCATCAATATAAAGTAAGTTTATCTGTTGCTCCCCTTTCGATAATGATACTGTAGCATTATTTTTTTTAATATCTCTTAGCAAAGAAAATACTTTTCTGCGTGGATCATTGGGTCCATACACATCAGTTACTTTTAATGTTATCACCTGAAAGCTATATGCTTGCACATAATATTCAATGATCTCCTCTACCGCCTGCTTCATGGCTGCATAGAGACATACTGGATTATAGCTCTCTCCGCTATAGTGCTGCCAAAATGTGCCGGTATTAATTAACCGCGAACAGCCTGACGTCGCCATTGCCTGTAATAAATAGGTACTAAGCTCTAGGTTTGATGCTACCAAATCCTTAATATTTTTAGCATTAGTTTCATACGTTGCCAGAGCAGCAATATGGATTACCAAATCAAATCTTGATTCAGAAAATATTTGTACTAGGCTATCATATGTCCCATCGTATACCTTTATGACGATCTCAGATGGTAAAGTTGCTACAGCTTTAGATGAATCTCTCACCAGAGCATAAACTTTGTTGTCTGTAATTAAATTCAGCTTTTTGGCAATGTGCGATCCCAAATAACCAGTAGCGCCAGTAACCAAAATTTTCATAAATGTCGTCTACCTTAATCCTGCAATCCCAAGACACGAAACACCGGCTATGATCATTATTAACCCTATGATATGAATACCATTTAGACTCTCATGCAGAAAAAAATGAGCCATAAGAACAACTCCAATGTAGCTCGTTGAAACTGCAGGAAACGCAATGCTTAATGGAATACGCTTGAGGGACAAGATATAAAAAACCAGTGAAACTCCGTATAAAAAAACACCACAGAATAAGTTTTGATTATTGCGAAATACATTTGCTACAGATGAGAAATCTAACTGATTAGCGCCTAACTTAAATTGTAACTGCCCAAAGACCCCAAGAATTATTGATATAGCCAGATAAATCACATGAGGGGCAAATAACCGATCGTTCATTTCTATTCGTTATCCCCGGATACAAAAGTACCTAACTTTATATTAAATCAATCAGAAGAACAATAGCTAACGCATTTTGTTAGCATAGCGAGTAACTGATATTTATGTTAGGCTGCAACCATTATTGCATCGCTATCTGGAGGGAATTAATGATTTATGCTCAATTTTTTCACAAAAATCAGGTTAAAAACAAGATTATATTATTTTGTTTACTAGCTGCGTTGTGTAAAGCTATTTCTTTAATGCTATTGTGGTGTAAACCTCAGTTCGACGAAATTGCCTAAGCTGCGATCATAAATGTCTCATTCACTAGACTAATCGCTGGCTTTTTGGGCTGCAAGGCATAAGCAATCAAGCCGCATAGTAAATTAACCACAAAATTGTAGATACTCCTGTGCCTAGAATGTTCGATTTGGGAGATATTTTTTAACTGGTCATTAATGGTTTCTATAATGGAACGTTTGCGCAGTAATATTTTATCAAGTAACGACATTAGCTTGTTCTTCATGTTTTTCTTAATACCAGTAATTAATTGTATCCCCTGTTGTTGCAAATTGACTGTTAATTCCTTATAATTTACCAAATATATTTTTCACCATATCAAGCACTGGCGTGCGGTCATCAACGTTGGCTTTGGTTAATTTAACCGCTAATAAACCTCCTTGTTCGTTAATTAGCAAATGTAATTTAAAGCCAAAAAACCAGCCACAAGCGATGTAAATTGCCCAGACAAATACTTCATTACATAATTCAAATAAAACGCTTTGAAATTTCGGTAATGTGATTGATGAAATGCGATGCATATTGTCATAACTTCGCTATTTGAAAGTTTACAGGCTCTGGGTTTATATCGTCGTTTACCGACGCCATTGAGCTCAAGTTTCTTTGTTATCAAGCTAGAATTTTGTTTAACAAAATCATCGACATTACAAAATAATTGTGTAAGATCCATTTACAGACACCTTAATTGAGATTGGTTCACTGTTGAAAAATGGATTATACCTTGATTTTGGTGTCTATCTATATTGAATAGGATGCGCTAGCAACCTTGTAGGGTAAGGCTTGTAGCCTTTTATTGGCTTAGGCAATTTCGTCGAACTGAGGTGTGCAAGTTCTAGTGCCTGGGAGTACGCTAATTTGATAGCATTACTACCGAACAGTTAAAACATGTGGAGAGAAAGTTAAATACCAGGCCTCGCAAGTGTTTAGGCTATAAAACACCATTTGAGGTATTTAGCAAATCATGCGAAAAGATGGGCGTTGCACTTCGTATTTGAACTCGCGCACTTATAACCATGATCTGTCTAATCCCTCAAGTATCAGTGTTCTATAAACTTTCATGGTTAATGATTCCAATTCTACTTCTCTCACAAGATAATCACCGTACACGACAAAAAATTAGCTGCGTAAAATTCAGTCACTCTTTCATCTAAGTTTACAAAAACCCCCGATAGCGATAATCTAAGTTTGTCAAAAAATATTTATCCCAAAGGAATAAAGCATGGATTACGCTACCGAGTTATATGGAATGCTATCATTATTTTTTAGTGGCAACAAGGCTAGAGTCGAGTGTATGACAACCTGCTTATAGGTTTGATGCGGGCATCATCTACCAACCTGTCTAAAGTTGCGCGCCACATGCCAGGAGGCATAAAGTTTGCATCTAAATACCGCCGATTGCAAAGATTTTTTGAAAAGGTGAACTTTAGATTGGGATCAACTTGCGGTATTTATCGTGAAACAAATTTCGGTCAAAGATAAATACACGCTAATATTAGATAGAACCAATTGGAAGCTTGGCACCACTGATATAAATTTTTTGGTTTTATCGCTGGCCTGGTATGGCATTTCAATTCCAGTATATTGGGTTAATTTAGCACGTGCTGGCAACTCAAATACCATAGAGCGTATGCAAATATTAAGTAAATTTATCAAGCTTTTTGGTATAGATAAAATAGAAATATTTTTAGCTGACAGAGAGTTTATTGGAGATAATTGGCTGCATTGGCTAGATTATTACGGTGTAAAATTTGTGATTAAGATCAAGGTTAATTCCAAGATATATTATAATAAAAAGTATAAACGAGCTATAAAATCATTCCGGTCATTACGTCGCGGCAACACTAGAACTTTAAAATGCACATTATGGGATTTAGAATTAACAATAGTTGGATACAAACATACTGATGGTGAAGTGTATATTTTAGCCACTAATGGTAATCCAACTTTGGCCGTAGAATTATATTCAATGCGTTGGCAGATCGAATCAATGTTTTTATGCTTAAAGAGCAATGGTTTTAACCTAGAAGCTTCGCATATGGTTGATGCTAATAAATTGGAGTTGCTGTTTGGCTTACTTGCTATATTAACCTGCTGGAATTGTAAGGTTGGCTGTTGGTTTCATGTAATAAAACCAATTAAAATTAAGAATCACAATAGACCAGAGCAGAATTTGTTTCATTATGGCATGACTATGCCCGGCACTATTTTAAATAATGTTATGGATTACGGCAAAGATTTTATTAATGTGTTAAAAATCCTAAAAAAGCCAAATTTAATAGATGATGATTGCTACGATATGGAGTGGTGTTGTGTTTAAATTTACTGAATTTTATACAGCTAATTTTTTGTCGTGTACGGTGATTCCTTTCTATCTAGCACTTAATTTATCCAGATTACGCGCTGATTTGTCTTTCTTAATTTTCCTGCTGCATACGTATACAATTGTCTACGCAATTATTCATAACAACATAGAAAAAAATATTATGCCAAAAGCTGTCGATAGGTATATGTTAGATGAGATGTAATCCATATGAAAAGTACGGTTGGAAAATATGAACTTCCAACCTTCTATCCATTCTATTACATTATCGCGTCTTTCAACCGTTCTTTAGCAACTCGTGTTAGCGATTTACTGGCAACAAAGTCGGTAAATGCTGCATGCATGTGATCCATCTGTTCCTGAACTAAACCATGATGGCAGCCTAACAATATTCCACCACGCATAACTGCATCGGCGTTTGGATATCCTTCTGGACTTGCAACATGCTGGATATTTTTAAAACCTGGTTGTCGCAAAATGTTACCTGTGAATACAGTGCGAGTTTGTATACCACGCTGTTCCATGAAAATTTGCAATTCGGTACGAGTAAATGGCGCACTTTCTTTGATAGTTAATGGAAAAGCAAGCCAGGCTGTACGTGAATTTGGTAATTGTTTAGGCAAAATAAACCAATCTGCATACTGTGAGAAAAATTGGTAATGCGCTTGATAATGCGCCATCCTCACATCGATATTAAACTGCAATTTATCTAATTGCACTAAACCGAAAGCTGCCCCCATTTCAGATGGTTCCCAATTATAGCCAAGTGCCTCAAAAATAAACTTGGCATCATAACGAATCCCTTCTATTTCAATGTTAAATCTATTTTCAATTGCTTCTGATTCTACGAATAAAGACGAACTACGCCCCCAACTACGCAATAATTTGGCCCTATTCATCATTTCTTCTGAATTAACACACAACATACCACCATTGCCAGCACAATTTATTATATGCGAACCATAAAAGCTCGTGGTGGACAGATCTGTAAATCGACCAGCAGATTTACCATCAATAGTACAACCTACGGTGTCACAAGAATCTTCCATAACAACCAAATTATGCTTATCTGCGATCAGCCGTAATTGTTGCCAATCTGGTAAATTACCTAATAGATTAGGAATAACCATGGCCTTAGTCTTGTTGGTTATCATCGCTTCGACTTTATTAGCATCTATATTATAGGTACCAGGAGCAACATCAATAAATACCGGCACTAAACCGGATTTTACTAATGGCGCTACTGTTGTTGAGAACGTCAATACTGGCGTAATTACCTCAGATCCTTTTGGTAAATTAAGCAGCTCTAGCGCCAAATAATTTGCAGAAGATCCAGAATTTAGCATTATTCCGTGTTTTTTATTGTATAGTTCCGCTACACGATTTTCCATTTCGCGCACATGCTTGCCCATTTGTGTAGAGGTGCGTAGAACATGTGTGACCGCAGCAATTTCTTCTTCACCATGCACAGTTTGTCCATATGGTACGCGCATATAATTATTGCCATTATTCATAATACATTTCCCGTTGTTCGTTAAATTGATAGTCTTGAATTTGTTGCAATGTAAAGGCACGCATATTTTGCCTCGTATAATAAGCCTTATACCAATCTGTTACATGCTTGAGTGCTGTATGTAAACTCCACCTTGGTTTCCATTTTAAATAATTTCTGGCTTTATCTGCACTAAGACGCAATAATTTTGCTTCTGGCTGATGCAAGACCGTATCGTTACACCATCTTGCCTTATTCCCCCAAAAATGCACCATGTTTTCAGCTATTTGATACACAGGTGTAGCGTCTTCTTTTTCTGGAGCAAAATTCCACCCTGCAGAAAAATCTTTGGGATTCTCCCAACACCGTTCAGCAAGCATCATATAACCTCTTAACGGCTCCAATACATGCTGCCATGGCCGAATACTATCTGGATTTCTAATTATTGCTGGCTCTTCTGCAACAAACGCGCGAATCATATCTGGAATTAAGCGATCTTTTGCCCAATCACCACCACCAATCACATTACCAGCTCTAGTAGAAGCCAAAGCAATATTCTTATTTTGATAAAATGAGTAACGATACGCTTGCGTAACAAGCTCTGCACAGCCTTTTGAATTGCTATATGGATCTAATCCACCCATAGGATCTGTTTCAACAAAAGGTAAACCTTTTTCATCATTATGGTAACATTTGTCAGAAGTAACATTGATAACAACTTTAACTGCTTGGCAATTCCTAGCAGCTTCTAGTATATTGACTGTCCCCATAACATTTGTAGAGTATGTATCAACAGGATTTATATAAGACAGTTTAACTAGCGCTTGTGCTGCCATATGAAAAATTATTTCTGGTTGTATCCTTTGTACTAAAGAGTCTAGTTGTTCAGCGTTGCGTATATCCAACTCATTATGATGTATTAATTGCTCCAATTTTAGTACTGAAAACATATTAGGCGTTACATCTGGAGCAAGCGCTACACCATACACATCAGCGCCTAATTGATTTAACCAACAAGACAACCAAGAGCCTTTAAACCCAGTATGTCCTGATATTAATACTTTTTTATTTTTCCAGAAATCAGGGGTTACCATATTTTCCATGGAGCTTTTCCTTCATTCCACAAATTTTCTAAAAGATTTTTTTCACGCAAAGTATCCATAGGTTGCCAAAAATCATCGTGGAAGTGTACTGCCATTTGATTCTCCGCTGCTAGTTTCTGCATTGGATCTTGTTCCCAAATAGTCTGTTCATTTTTAATATAATTAAAAATTTCTGGTTTACACACAAAGAATCCACCGTTAATCCAAGCTCCATCGCCTTTTGGTTTTTCTTTGAATTTTTTCACGGCGTTATTTTCATATTCTATTGCCCCAAAACGACCTTCAGGGATCACAGCTGTAACAGTGGCATATTTATTTTCTTTTTTATGTAACTCTAGCAACTTGGCTATATCAATATTCCCAACGCCATCGCCATAAGTTAAACAAAAGTCTTCATTTCCTACGTAGTCCTTAATCCGTTTAATACGCCCGCCAGTCATAGTATTTTCCCCAGTATCTACCAATGTGACACGCCATGGTTCAACATTCTTTTTATGTACAACCATTTGGTTACCAGACATATCAAAAGTAACATCTGAGGAATGTAAAAAGTAGTTTGCAAAATATTCTTTGATAAGGTATCCCTTATATCCAAGACAAATAATAAAATCATTCAAACCAAACTGAGAATAAATCTTCATTATGTGCCAAAGTATTGGCTTGGTGCCAATCTCCACCATGGGCTTAGGCAGTAAATTTGTAACTTCGCTTAACCTGGTCCCATAACCACCGGCCAGAATCACTGTTTTCATTAATAAACCCAGAACTAAACTTTATAAACAACCGGCCTATCCTAAGAGAATGCGCTTTAAATAGCAATCGCAACATTACATTTAAACTATATATGAATCACACCTTTACTAATTAGATAACTTAATCAACATCACGACTTAATATCTTAGCCGCTTTACATAGCTGTAGTTCTAGGGCAGACTGTTTTCTATAAATAGATACGGAGAGAGACATGAGTAGTATCAACATTTTCACAGAACCTGTAGAAAAGAAGGCCTCTTTGTCCACATTTTGGCATGGTGTAGTGATCTGGTGTGTGGCCACTCTATTCTACACGTTTGATTACTTACTCAATGTTGCTCCTGGTGGTATGAAACCTCAGCTATCACAGGCTTTTAATCTATCAGCTGCAGACTTAGGAATATTGTCTTCCTGCTACTTATGGACTTATGGCCTAATGCAAATTCCAGCTGGATTGTTAATGGACAGCGTGGGCCCCAGAAGGCTGTTAACTTTTGCTAGCTTAAATTGCACTGTAGGTACGGTTATATTTGGGTTGGCAACCACAATTTATACCGCCTGTATTGGTCGTTTACTAATGGGTTTTGGCGCAGCATTTGCCGTAGTTGGCTGTTCTAAAATTGCTGCCTCATGGTTTTCTCCACGCCGTTTTGCGTTGTTTATGGGAATGATGGTTGCAATTGGAACCATAGGAGCGGCTTTCGGCCTAGCCGCCATTAGCCCTATTATTAATCATTTTGGTTGGCAAAAGACCCTATTCTTCGGGGCCATAATTTCTTTGTTTATTAGCCTCTCGATATGGCTAGTAGTTCGTGATCGACCAGCCATAGCCGGCGGCGGCATAGGACAAAAGTCTACCAAGGCAACTAAGGCCTCATTTAGTTCGGTTTTAGACGGGTTAAAAGAAGTAATCCTTTGTAAACAAGATTGGTATGCTGCAATTTATGCAGCCCTCATGTACGTGCCTACCCTAGCATTTGGTGCGCTATGGGGCACCCCTTACTTAGTAGAGGCCCATGGCTTTAGCCAGGCTGATGCTGGCATACTAACATCCCTGTTATTTGTTGGTTGGGTATTTGGCGGCCCCATTTACGGCTGGGTTTCCGATTATATTGGCCGTAGAAATATCCCTATGTATTTCGCGAATGTCACTACTTTAGTGGTTAGTCTTTGGCTGATTTACGGCCGCGGTTTTTCCTTCGCGACACTCGCCGTTACTATGTTTTTGCTAGGGTTTTTCTCCAGTGGATTTTTAATTGCATTTGTTGTTACTAGAGAAAAAAACCGCCCAGAGATTGCTGGCACAGCAATTGGCTTTATCAATATGTTAAATACTTTTGGTGGCGCATTGTTCCAGCTAGTAATCGGTTGGATCTTAGATCTTGTAGCTACAGACGTAGTATTTACAGCAAGCGGCAAATCCTTTTCTTTGCTTGACTACCAGAAAGCACTGACATGTATCCCAATATGCCTAATAGTTGCCTTTATATTCTTAACGCGAATCAAAGAAACGTATTGCATAGTTAAACACCGGAAGAGTGATCAATAGCCAATAAGGTGGATGCCCCACGCCGGCATCCACCAAAAAATTCTTTATATATTATCTAGGTTTAATTTTAATATTTTGATAAAAATCATTCACTTAATAATTGCTTAACCAGCCATGTTTGTTTACAATGACGCTCTACACCGCATAATGGGTGTGATATTGCCGAGGTGGCGGAACTGGTAGACGGCGAGCAGCGCAGCTGCAAGCGACTCAAAACCCGCTACATTAAAGGCAGCTTTGTGTGATTATGCCGAGGTGGCGGAACTGGTAGACGGCGAGCAGCACAGCTGCGAGCGACTCAAAACCCGCTACATTTAAAGGCAACTTTGTGTGATATTGCCGAGGTGGCGGAACTGGTAGACGGCGAGCAGCACAGCTGCGAGCGACTCAAAACCCGCTACATTTAAAGGCAACTTTGTGTGATATTGCCGAGGTGGCGGAACTGGTAGACGGCGAGCAGCACAGCTGCGAGCGACTCAAAACCCGCTACATTTAAAGGCAACTTTGTGTGATATTGCCGAGGTGGCGGAACTGGTAGACGTGGCGGACTCAAAACCCGCTGCCGAAAGGCGTGCGAGTTCGATTCTCGCCCTCGGCACCAACCAAAAAAACAAATTACTTCAATCTATATACTACATAAATAATACCACAAATCGACCTTTGCATGTTTACGGCACCCAAATTAAATGGTAACATGGTGCCACAAATCGACATTTGCGAGTTTGAGGATTATTTCGATATGGGTAAATTTCTAGGCAGAAAACAAGAACTAGACGAGCTGCATAGATATTATGAACGCAGCATTGCCTCCCTATTAATCATTAAAGGCCGCAGGCGTGTGGGAAAAACCAGGTTATTAGAAGAATTTGGTAAAAGTTTTAAACACTATTTTTACTTTATTGGTATGCCACCAACCCATAAAACAACAGCGCCGGAACAAATTGACGACTTTACTAGACAAATGTGCAAAATTTTTAATCTGCCAAAAGCGCAATACGATGATTGGGCTAATATTTTTTGGGCCTTAGATGAGAAACTACCTACAAATGAAAAGATTTTATTGATATTTGATGAAATATCCTGGATGGGATCTAAAGACCATAATTTTTTAGGCAAATTAAAAAGTGCATGGGATTCAAGATTTAAAAAACATGATAATTTAATATTTATAATTTGTGGATCCGCTTCGTCTTGGATCGATCAAAATATTCTGAGCAATACTGGCTTTGTTGGTAGAGTATCATACTCTCTGACTCTAGAAGAGTTGCCACTAGAGGTATGTAAAGATTTTTGGGGAAAAAATATTTCTAAATATGAAATGCTACGTGTACTATCTGTAACAGGCGGTATACCCAAGTATCTAGAAGAAATTGATCCACATATTACAGCTGAACAAAACATCAAAAAACTTTGCTTTACAAAAGGTGGATTACTTGTAAACGAATTCGAACATATATTTTCTAGTTTATTTTTACATAATAGTGAATTCTACAGAAAATTAATACGGACATTGGTTAACGGTTCCGTAAACAGAGATGAGCTCATAAAAACAATTGGCGTTCGCCATGGCGGCAAGATCTCTAATTATTTGGAGGAATTAGAGGTATCAGGGTTTATCAAGAGAGATTATACCTGGAATATAGCTACAACTCTTGACTCAAAATTAAGCATGTTTAGACTAAGCGATAATTATATTCGTTTTTATTTAAAATACATAGAGAAAAATATTACAAAAATTGAAAATAATGCATTCAGTTTCCAATCACTTACAAATTTTACTAATTGGCCAACAATTATAGGACTACAATTCGAAAATTTAGTACTAAATAATCGCAAAATAATACATGAGGCTTTACAACTTACAATAGATGAAATTATATGTGCTAATCCATACTTTCAAAATACAACAACAAGAACACATGGTTGTCAGATAGACTATATGATTCAAACCAGATTTTCTAACTTATATATATGCGAAATTAAATTTTCGTCTAGCCAAATTGGAGTTGGAATTATACAAGAAGTTCAAGATAAAATAGATAAATTACACACGCCAAAGGGATTTTCATACAGACCCGTGTTGATTCATGCCAATGGTGTACAACAAGAAGTTTATGATAGCAACTATTTTGCTAAAATAATTGATTTCACAGAATTTTTATAAAATAAAAAATAAGCATAATTTAGGTAGCAATAAATTTCTCAATGCCATGCTCTTTACTAAACTATCATTCAGCGGGCAAAAGCTATGCTTTTGCTTAGCCGTTTCACCCCTCGGCACCAATTAAGTTGCTATCGACTTTACAAATTTATTTTCCTGCCAATAAATTGCCAAGAACCCAAGAGCCCCTAAAACCAATCCGATTGGAATTATCGCAATTCCAGACTTCAATGCACTAGCTGAAGCGCTGCCACCATTTGCATTAATTAAAATACCAAGTGTGGTATGGAATGCATAACCAAAGAGCATAATTATCATATTTGCTACGGCTGTAGTTAACCCCACCGCACGCTCACTTACATACGTAGAAGCTTTAAAAATCGCATACGTTTGATAGGTACAACAACCGCCAATAATGGCTAGAGTGATACTTAATGTAGCAACATTCCCAACGCCTAAAAGTAGAATAATAAAACCTATCGCCATAACACATCCAATCATAAATATAGTTAAACTATCATTATTAATACGCGCAGCGATGTAACTTAGCAAAACTGAACCAAAACAAGTACCGAGGAATAATGTAGAACTTAAACCTGCTGCTACATTGCTATCTAAAGCATAAGTAAATTCCAGAAACTGTTTGCCCCAGAGATCGGCAAAACCTTCCAATGGGCCGATCATCAAACCTGCCAAACAACAGACTATAAAAATCATTTTATTGCTGAAGACTTCTTTAACATTACATAGTATTGATTCTACATTTTCAGCTTTAAATTCAGGAGTAATAATATAAGCAACGAGAGATAACACAATTCCAATGATCGCCAAAATTAAAGCAATAGATTTATAATCAAATATTGTGCATAAATAATTGAGTGGAGCGCCGCCATAGATTGCACCGAATAACCCAATTGTAACCGTAAAACTCAACATCCTGGTAAATTTTTCAGGGCCAAATCCACTATAAATCACTTTAAAAGCGCTTAAAATAGCTCCAGACGAACCAATACCAACAAATAAACGCCCAACAATACCAATAACCCAGTTTTTAGCAAAAATAATTGGCAAGGTTCCACTAATTGCCAATAAAATACATGCAGGCATAATTCTTTTTGTACCATAACGATCTAGTAAGAGCCCTAGTGGCAAATGTGCAGCAGCATATCCTATATAATAAATTCCCGAGAATTGCCCAAATAATACCGCATCTAAAGTAAATTGTTGCATTAGATCTTGCATTATTACGCTAGGCATTACACGTAAGATGTATTGATAGGCAAAAAATATTGATGCGACAAACCATGTGGACCACATAATAAGCTTTGTTTTAGATGTAATATTACCAACATAATTCATTTTTTTCTCCAAAATACACAACGGGATTGTGTCCGCATTAAGCCACCTAGAGTGGCGCGGGTACAAATACCATCTCTAGGTGCAAAAGAGAAAAGTCCAATACCAGCCAAAAGAAAATGTTGTTTTAGAAATGTAGATAACTGCTCTAGCAAGCTCTAGTTTGTGTGTTTTATCTAAGATAAACGCTTGCATAGCAACTACCTATGAAAAAAGTGCTTATTGATCAATATAACAAACAATTAATGTAATGATCAATGAATTCATGGTATTTACACTAAATCGACAGATTTATTGTGTAGAAACATTAGGAATACTACATTCTTCAGGTAAGTACTGTGTTGGTATGTCAGAAGAACTATTATTCCAACTACCACAATAGGTATTAAAAACTCCATTATTGGCCACTACTTTGCTACACAAACGCGAATAAGCACCGCCTATCGCGTCTACATAGCCAGAAAAACTTAGATTCGACACATAGACACAAAAAGCCCAGGCATTACTAGCAACTACGCCGCCAGGCGCATAGAATATCGCGCCCTTCACCGCCGGGTTATCTATCGCTATCGCTGAATTGTTTGGATAATCTACGCCATCAATACTAACCGAACTAATGCCAGAACTAATTGCACCTTCGTTGTACAAGGCCATAGTTTTAGTATTTAGGGTATTTAGCGCTAAAACCGCTAACGCCACCCTAGATTTGTTCATGTAGGTAGAGTAATGTGGTATAGCAATGCCGGTAAGTAAAGCTACGATACCAATAATTGCCATTAGTTCTATTAAAGAAAAGGCCCGTTTTTGCATATAATCATTCAAAAATATCTACAACAAAATTATAGCAAATTAATGCACTCACCTCTGCGGTTTGCATAATATAAAAATATCGGCTAGCATACTAGCCAGTGCCGTGGTGGCGGAACTGGTAGACGCGATGGACTCAGAATCCATTGGGGGCAACCCTGTGGAAGTTCGACTCTTCTCCTCGGCACCAAATACCCTTTTGAACAAAAACTATCAACTCATCTTATTGGGTGTCACTATGTTAAAGTTTGGTGAAAACTTCTCCAATAGACCTAAAAGATCGTTAAATTTACTTTGATCTCCAGTTACCTGGGCATTGCCAGCAGCTACTTCTTTATCGATAGTTGTCATACCAACCATGATTTGGACCAAAGAACTCTTGGGTATAGTCATAGCAAAATCTGCCTGTTTATGGAGCTTATCTGGGGAGTACACTAAAACCCCATCCTCCAAAGTCACAGCATATTTTTGATTCTGTAAATCACTAAAGGTTACGTTAAAGGTCCCGCCTTTACCCACGGCCTTAGGTCCATTTAAAGCCAAGCCCATGTAATCAAAAATCATTTCTGGGGTCATGGCTAAAATTACATCTATTGATGCTACATCAATATTTTCTTGTTTAACACCATTACGTAATTCATACGCACCCATTAAGTATTCATTGCGCCAAGTAGGATTTTCTTGCTGATAGCCCAATTGTTCAAATGCATCGGCCTGTAACTCTTTGGCCTCTTTATTATTGGGATCAGAATATACAACCTGTTTCATAACCTCAGCAACCCAACGATAATTACCTTTCTTATAATCATCCTTGGCCATCTTTATTGCCTTATTTGCACCACCCATATATTTAACATAATTTTTTGCTGCCTCGGCAGGAATTATTGGATGCAAATTGGCAGGGTTGCTGTCATACCAGCCCAAATAACGTTGATACACAGCTTTAGAATCGTGGTTAACCGAACCATAATAACCACGATTATACCACTCTTTGGCTATAGCATCTGGCACAACTAACATTTCAGCAACCTCGATCGGCGTATAACCTTGGTTCATATAACGCAATGATTGATCGTGGATATATTTAAAAATATTACGTTGTTTTTTCATGTATGGCACAATATTTTCATTACCCCACTTAGGCCAATGATGTTGGGCAAAAATCACATCAATTTTATCACCGTAACGATCGATAGCCTCATTAATAGTCTTCCACCATTTATTAGCATCACGTACTTGCGCACCACGTAGAGTATATAAATTATGCAATGTATGAGTTAAATCTTCTGCTGAAGCTAGTGCTTTAAATTGCGGCAAGTAAATTAACATTTCTGCTGGCGCTTCGGTATCAGGTGCCATTTGAAATTCCATATCTATGCCGTCAATATTCAATTTTTCACCAGTTTTATATATAGTGGTGGTTGGTGCAATCAGCGTTACTTCACCGGTGGAGCCACTCTTACCCAAACCAGCATCTACCTGACCACGTGCCCCTCGTGGCAAGAATATTCCATATTGATATTGCGCGCGTCTAGACATAGCATTGCCTGCATAAACGTTTTCGCTGATAGCTTCTGCCAAAAATCCATCTGGCGCAATAATTTTTACCTTACCATTAGCAATATCAGCTTGATTTACAATACCTTTTACACCACCGAAATGATCTACATGACTATGTGTGTAGACTACAGCTACTATGGGTTTTGCTGGCCTATTTGCATAATACAAGTCTATGCCAGCTTTAGCGGCTCCCTTGCTAATCAGAGGATCAATCACGATCAAACCAGTATCGCCTTCTAAGATGCTCATATTCGACAAATCTAAACCACGGATTTGATAGATACGATCTGTGACTTTAAAGAGACCATTATTCAGATTAAGCTGCGCTAAACGCCATAGACTTGGGTTGACTGTATCTGGAACTTGCTCGCCTTTTTCGAACGCATAAACGTTTAAATCCCAGATTACATTACCTTTATCATCTTTAATTTCGCCATTGGGTAAAGCTGCTACAAAACCACGTGCGGCATCGGCGTAGTCCTGTTTATCTGCAAAATTAAGCATCTGCAAGAATTTAGCATTTTCTTTTTTAGTGAAATCAGTCGCATCTTTAGGTTGAGTTGCCTCTTGCGCGTATGCCGATAAGGTCAAAAATATAATAAAAGCACAAACCAGTTTTCTATTTAACATACATCTTCCCTGATAATATATACCAATTAGTATAACCCATGTATTGCAAATCTCATATTAGTAATAAAAAAAACAAACAACAAATCAATTAAAACGTGATATAATTAGCGTGAAAATTAGAAATGCCTACTGCATATTTAGGAGATTACCATGTTAAAAACGATTAAATGGGTATTGTTACTGCATGGTATAGCCTGTAGCAGCTATGCAGCAAATCTAGCAGAATTGAATAAGCAAACGCAAAATCCAGTCGCAGCATTAACTACTGTACCATTTCAAAACAACTGGACTTTTAACGTTGGCCCTGAAAAACGCACGCAGTATGTAATGAATTTACAACCTGTAATCCCAAAGCAAATAAACGCAAATTGGAATTTAATCACGCGCATGGTAATGCCAGTCACTAGCCAGCCAAGAATGACGACTACCGTGCCTGGCGATTTTGGGATTGCTAATACTGGCTTTAGTTTCTTCTTTTCTCCCATTAATAACAACGACTTTATCTGGGGCGTAGGGCCAATTGTGGTAACACCAGCAACTAGTCGCAACCTTGGTAGCAGTAGATGGGGGCTTGGCCCAGCAGCGATTGCTTTAGTGCAAAAAAATCTTTGGACCATTGGCGTGCTAATGAACCAAACTTGGACGCTTGGTGGGACTAAAAATCCAAATGGTATTAATACTTTATTCGTGCAGCCATTTATTTCTCATTCTTTTTGGCAAACCTGGAACTTTGCTTTCACTTCTGAAACTACTGTTAATTGGAATGCCAGCGGTAAACAAATGTGGACGATTCCGCTGGATTTAGTGGTGGTAAAAGTATTTTCAATCGGCTCACAGATCATGACGTTAGGAGCTGGGCCTAGATATTTTTCTCTATTAAATGGTACTCATTCTAAATGGGGCGCTAGAGTAGTAATATCTTTCTTATTCCCCAATAAGTAACTTGGATTATTATTTTAAAATTTAAATGCTACCGCTAATAGTGGCCCGAACAATCGCATATTCCAAGCAAATAATTTATCTGCCTCGCCACTAATATATTTCTGATACAAATAACGATAACCAAGATACACGGTGAAATATTGTGCTGAAGCAGGAGTATACCCAAGCAACCCAACCAAATTTAAACTTTTGTTATTATTAAAATTTGTACCCCCCACATCACCAACTAAAAATAATTGCCAATTGTTTTTAATATAACGTACACGCGAACCAATAATGGGATCGGTCCAATTTTTATTCTTGCTAGCTGATACGCCATTATTAAGATTTTCTATCTTAGCATCATTCAAAGTATAACGGGCTCCCAGGTATGGCTCTATGGCCAATAGATTATTTTTTGCGTATTTTTTAACGTATACACTATAAAATGCACCAGCAGAAAAAATTCCATACTTAGTGGTAAGTTTTAAAGTGCCTGCAGAAATAGTTTCTTTATCGGAAGTTTTGGCATAAGTTGCATCAATAAATACCCCATATTTATCTTTACGCGCACCAAGTTGCAACATCCCACCCCAATTTAAGGTTTTCAGTAAATCACTAAAATTTTCGTTAATATGCGCATCTAATGGCCCTATACGTTCATGGCCATTCATGTTAATAGCCCACAAATACGGAGCGATTTCAAATTCACATACATCGTTATTTTTAGCATAGCTATCGGTAATAATAAATAAACAAACAATTAAGGCACAAAGTTGGTATTTGATTAATATGTACTTGTTCATTTCGTAGCTCTATGTATCACGCTGAAATTTGGACAAAATGCGATCGGCCATTTGCTCGATATTACGTTCGGCAACTATCTCTTCACGTTGTTGATAATTAGGATTGGGATCGAAATAACCCTGCTTTATCCGCTCTAACTCTTGTTTATGTTGTGCATCCAAACGACGTCTTTGTTCATTTAATGCTGATTCTTGAGTGCTAGCAAATTTTGACTGAATGAATTCTTTTTGTTTAACCATTTCTTTGTATAATTTATCGCGTAATTCAGTCTCATATCTATTCATGGCCTCGTGCTTTTCACGATTAAAACGTGCCGTCAATTCTTTTATTAAACTGGCTTTATCTGTAGCAAATTTAATAGCTATATTTTTACGTTCATCATCTAACAATTTCTGCATTTTTGCTTCTTGATCTTGAACGTATTCAGAAAATCTATCTTCATACTCAACACGTATTTTTGCAGACTGTTGTTCTAAACTATGCTGAAATTTCTCTTGCTGTTCAAGAATAATTTGCTCTTTGGCGCGCTGCACTTCAACTTTGGCCAATTCAGATTGTTGTTGGACTCTAGCATTATATTGTTCTTGCAAAGCATCTTCCATTGCTGCCAAGTCATTAACTTTTTTAGTTTCCCACTCTTTCAATAATTTTTGCTTATATTTACTCAAGGCAGCATGTATTTCACGATCACGTTGTTTGGCAAAATTTATGGCTGCCTGACGTCTTTGCTCGACTAAAATTTCCTGAAATTCTAAACGTAATTTTTTCTCACAAGCGATTAAATCTTGTTTGCTGCCATCTGCTAAAGTATTGCGACGTTCCAACTCCCAATCTGCGCGAGCTTTTTGCAAGGTTTGAGAAAACTCTTCCAACAGCATTTTCTTTTGCTCTTGCAAAGCTTCTTGTTTTTGGCGAGCAAATTCATTTGCATCTACAATTTGAGCACTAGGCGTCTGTGAAACCATGCTATTTTGCACCAAAATATCCTGCATTTGTCGCGCCTTCTGCATGGTTTGCATTTTCTCTTCTAACATAGAGATTTTGTCTGCATATTCGTGGGCCAATTTTTTGGCTTGCTCTGATAATTGATTAGTCAAATCAGCATTAAACTTAATCTGCAAGCTTTCTTGCTGTTGCTGCAATAATATTTTCTTTTCATGTGTATTTTGATCGGCAACTTTCGCTCGTTCTTGAATTATTTCCGCCTGCAATTGCACCATGTGCTCGGAATTCAATTTATCAGTTAATTGTTCTATTTCTAATTTGTGTGCAGCCGTAATACTTTGCAATTGTTCTTGCAGTTCCAATTGCAGTTTATCTTGTAATTGCTGCGTGTACTCTGTTTGACATTTTTCACGTATCTCGCGCTCTTTATATTTCAGTACTACTGAATTTTCTTCTTGTAATTTCTCTGCTAATTTTTGTTTTTCGGTAGTTAATTGCACTTCTAACATTACCAAGCTTTCTTGAACAGTTTTTTGCTTAAATTCTTCGTATTTAATTGCAAACTCTTGCCGAATTTCTTGCTCTAGCTCTATATGCATGCGCACTCTGTTATTTTCTACTTCTGGGCGCATATTTTCTATAATTGCGTGCAAAGTCTGTTTTTCTATAGCAAATTCTGCTTGTAGTCTATTAGTTGTATCAGCCACTGCAACTGCTATCTCCTGCTGCATTCTATGAGCAAGGGCTTCGCTTTGTTTATTCAATTTTTGGCTATTGTCTTGGGTTAAGAAACGTTCTTGTTCTAGTAGGCCAGCACGTAGTCTTTGTTCATAAGACTCGATTAGTTCGGCGGTTTGCTTTTGCAATATACGTTCATGTTCGTTGTGCAATTCCATTTCACGCTTAGCAAATTCCTCTCGCAAACGTTGTTGTACTTGCTGTTCAACCTCCATACATTTTTTTTGTAATCGTTCCTCATACAAAGCACGGCTGGCATTTTCTTGTTCATTTTTTGCATCGTATTTAACCGCTGTCAACTGCTGGGCCAAATTTTCTTGCTGTCTGGACAATTCCATTTCTAATTCTTTAATGCGATGGCGTAATTCTATCTCGGTGGTGTAATGTTGTTGTTTATATTTATCAGAAATCTTTTGTTCATTACGTTGTAAAATGGTTTTTACTGCCCCCTCATATTTTTCTTTTAATTGTTTTTGATAACGTTGTTTTTCTTGCAGCAATATTTGTTTGAACTTTTGTTCTTGGGATTTTAAACGTTTGATACTAGCTTCTTTAAATTTTAATTCTAACTCTGCAGATAAACGATGTTTTTCCGAAGACAAGCGATTTAATAATTGATGTTCAACAAACTGTTCTAATTCGTCTGCTGAATAGCCAACTGCCGTTTTTTGTTGTGCAAATTCTTGCTCTTGACCAACTGGATCAATAGTATAGCCAGCGTCCACAACTTTTTTTATTTTATCAAACAATCCATCGTTATTATCTATCGACACAGTAATCCTCACTGTGGTTGTTAGGCCTATTTCACTTAAATATATCTTGAGTTTAGCACCTAACAAATGTATATTCACGCGAAAACAAAAAAAATTTACAGACCATGCGGCAAATACTTAAAAGATATTTATTCACAACTTGCTAGGTCGCCGCGATTTTATTGATGGTGACTGAGTGCTGGTAGTATTGGTTGTGGTTTTGTCTAACTGATTTTCTTGCAAGGTTATCTGTTTATTTGGCTCGTAGTTTTTAAAAAACTCCGAAATAGTTTTGTATTTACTTCTATAAGGTTCTATCTGTATTTGCAGACCAAAAACCTCTGGATCATTAAAATAATTTCGACGCGCGTGCAAGGCTAGTAATCCTTTTTCATCGTTGTAATATATCATAGCTATTGCTACCTGGATCTTACGTTTTTCATAAGTGCCTGATCTTAATCTATAAGGAGGTTTGCTCTCTAATAAATCTTTGACCTGATCTATAATTTGCGGATTATTGATAAACCTAGATTTATCTTGCGTAATGGTTGATTCCAACTGCTGCAATCCTGAGTTTATCTCTCGCACTTTAGCAACACAGGCGGCAACATTATGGGTTTTATCATAAAGCTTCTTAAAAATATACATAAAAGCAGCGGTGGACCCTACTAAGTCTACAAAAAAACGAGGGGTTTCTGTTGCTGTGAGGATGTTTTCAATTGTTAAACTATCCTTAAGTGAAGATGTTTTTCCTTGCCATTTAGCGCAAATTTCTTTCTCTACATCATTCAAATCATCATCTGCGTTTGATAAAGCATCAAGCATTTGACGTAAAGATTTGTATTGTTGATTAGAAAACTCGATGTCAAAAGTTTTTTCTTCTATTTCATCGAATTTTTCTAAAAAAATATTTTGCAAATCCTCATCATTAGATTCTAATAGCATCAACGGCAAAGTTATACCCTTGATATTAGCAGGTTTGTCGATAGCTTGATTAAAAAAATTTGGAAATATTTTATCAGATAACTTTTCTATAAACGCTGCCAATTTTTCCGGATCAGAGCCTATTGTCTTATGTACTGTTGCAAGACCAATTTCTCCAAAATGATTCCGCAAATAGGTCTCACTATCATCATCGGGTAACGATAACAAATGTTCTTTTATTAATTCTACGTCGGAGCCTGTACGCATATTTTATCTCATTAATCACCAATATGACGCAAATATGCTTGTATACACCTTAGCTATCTACGTTATTTAGTATTATTGAGTATAGTCCATGAATAACAACTATATTTGGTGAGCTTAACTATATTAGGCTTTTTTATCCAATTGCAGATTCAAGATTAACTCATTAACTTTTTGATCTATCAATGCCACGGTAGAAGGTATAGGCGCATATTGTATATCATGGGCATCCCAACCGATGATCTGCCCTTTGTAACCAGGAAAGCGACCCTGAAATAATACGGATTGTTCATCAACATCAGTCAGCACTAATAAATCTGCTGTATCTATATCCTCGACAACACAGCTTTTAGGATAACGTGTAGCACCACGCGGTTGGATGCGTTTATCATCCAAATACTGCAAAACTGCCTTAGCAATTGTGCCTGGATTATTAGGATTAGGTATATTAGATAAGCCACCAGAATCGACTTGAATATCAACTCCAAGCAAAGTGGCATAATGCAGAGCCAGCTCTTCAGCTAGACGACTACGATAATAATTACCCATACAGACAAAATATATTTTTTTCATGCCCTATTATTGCACAAACACACACATTTGCCTAGATTAAAACCCAGTAAACCGACATAGCGCGACTCGACAAATAATCTGACAAACTATAAAATATCGCTAAATTTAGGATTTTTATACCCTTTTCTAATCGAGATAATTATGCATAAAATCGTTGTTGCCGCATTATACAAATTTGCTCATTTGCCGGATTACCGCGAAAAAAAGACTGCTTTACTAGACCATTGCATCAAAAACGGCATTAAAGGCACCCTGTTATTAGCCAGCGAAGGAATCAATGGCACAGTAGCTGGTACGCGTAACGCTATTGACAGTTTGTTAAATTTCTTAAAATCAGATGCGCGCTTAGCAGATTTGGAGCATAAAGAATCCTTCTGTGATAGCCAACCATTTTATCGTACCAAAGTTAAATTAAAGAAAGAAATTGTAACTTTAGGGGTGCCTGGAGTTGATCCAAATAAACAGGCTGGCAAATACGTAATGCCTAAAGAATGGAATGCCTTAATTAGCGATCCAGATGTTCTAATCATCGATACACGTAACAATTACGAGGTTGGCATTGGCGCTTTTAAAGGTGCGATTAATCCGGAAACCAATACTTTTCGCGAGTTTCCAGAGTTTGTGGCTAAAAATTTGCAACACGCTAAAGATAAAAAAATTGCTATGTATTGTACTGGTGGTATTCGTTGTGAAAAATCCACAGCCTATTTATTACAACAAGGCTTTAAAAATGTATTCCACCTAAAAGGTGGAATTTTAAAATATTTGGAAGAAGTACCGGCAGAACAAAGTTTATGGCAAGGTGAATGTTTTGTGTTTGATAACCGTGTAGCAGTTAACAATGATTTATCGCCAGGTGAGTTCGATCAATGCCATGGCTGCAGGAATCCGTTATCATTAGCTGACCGTCAATCACCACAGTATAATCCGGGGATACATTGCCCCCATTGTTATGCTTCGTTAACCGAGGACCAATTGTCACGTTTTAGCGAACGACATAAACAAGTGCAATTGGCTAAAGAAAGACAACAACGACATATTGGTGATCGATATGATGTTAAGGATATTTAGGTTTGCACTAATATTTTGGGCGGCATGTTCGTTGTTTGGATGTAAAGATTATTGTAGGAGTGGCATTGTGGAAAATAAATACAAACCGCGTTTATTAAAATTGGCTACGTACTCTGATCCTATTTTACGTACCAAGACCAAACCGGTAATTTTTCCGTTAAACGAAGAAGATAAAAATATTATTGCCGACATGCAGTATTCGATCCAACCTGCACAATTGAAAGCTGCTAATGCTCCATGGGAGGCTGCCGTTGGTATGGCAGCCAATCAATGGGGCATAGATAAAAGCATTTTTTTATATTGCCCTACTGGCGATACCGTTAATGGCTTAGAGGTAATAATTAATCCTAGCTATACGATGCTCAACGACACTGATAGCAACAGCCAAGATACCGAATGGGAAGGCTGTTTTTCCGTACCATTAGCCACCGGCAACATTAAAAGAAGCCTTAAAATTAAGGTTAAGTATCAAGATGAACAAGGCACAACTGTAGAAAAAGAATTACATGGGTGGCCAGCACGAGTTTGGCAACATGAAAATGATCATCTAAACGGTTTTTTGTATGATGATCATTTTGCTGGCAAGTGTTTAGAAAAGAAGACTTTCAACTCCATAGCGGAAGTAGATGAGTTTTATGATGAAATTAGAAACAGTAGAAAAAACTAAGATAATGATAAAATATTTTAACTATCAGAGGCATAACACGTGAGTGGTTTTATCCGTGGTTTAGAAGAACAACATGAACATGCAGCTCAACTAGTAGCTAGAGATACTAGGCCGCTGGGCATACGTTTTGCGCATTTTTTATGTAATCCTATAGTTAATGTAACTTTTTTCTTGGCAGCGATTTTGATGATATGGGTTTTTCCAATCTATACAGATTTAATCTTTGTGATTGGTTTATTGCTTTGCTCCTTTGCCCTCACTAGAAAATATGCCCTACCCTTCAAATTGCCACAATCATCAGCGCAAATAGACTTTAATGATTTAATTCCAGGCACACAGAAACCTAGCACTGCTAGCGGTATATCTTTTTTTGGAAACGATAGAATGTCTGGCGAAGAGTTATGGTTTAACAATAGTGATATGCGTACCCATGTGCTAATTTTTGGTTCTACTGGTAGTGGTAAAACTGAAGCCTTGGTGTCTTTAGCTTACAACGCGTTAGTACAAGGCAGTGGCTTTATCTACGTAGATGGTAAGGGTGATAACAGCTTATTCGCTAAAATATTTTCAATGGTACGCAAAATGGGTCGTGACGATGATTTGCTAACCATCAATTTTATGACCGGTGCACGAGATGTTGTGGGACCGCAACCAAATAGACTTTCTAACACTATGAACCCTTTTGCTAACGGTTCTTCTAGCATGTTATCACAATTGGTAATTAGCTTAATGGACGCGAGTAGTGGCGATCCTAGTGGCGACATGTGGAAAGGCCGCGCTATTAACTTTGTAGAAAGTTTAATGAAAATATTAACCGTCATGCGCGATGCTGGCCATATTTTACTGGATGCAAATTCTATCCGCGATTATTTTATTTTAGATAAACTAGAATCTATGGTGATTAGCAAAAAATTTCCGGTTGCTAACACTGGGATAACAATACCATTAGATAAATATCCTAGCCAAATATTAGACCCTTTACGCAACTATGTATTAAATTTACCTGGTTACAATCCAGCTAAGAAAGGCAATCAATCTGGCGAAGTAATGGAGCAACATGGCTTTATTACCATGCAGCTAACCAGGGTGTTTGGTTCTTTAGCGGATACTTATGGACACATATTACGTACCAACTTAGCCGAAGTTGATTTAAGAGATGTGGTATTAAATAGACGTATACTAGTAGTGTTGCTACCAGCATTAGAAAAATCCCCAGAAGAATTGGCCAATCTAGGTAAGATTATTATTGCCTCTTTAAAGGCTATGATGGCTGCTGGGTTGGGTGATGCTATCGAGGGTGACTATCGTGATGTAGTAACACGTAAGCCAACCAATTCACCAGCACCATATTTATGCATTATGGATGAATATGGCTATTATGCAGTTAAAGGTTTTGCGGTGGTAGCGGCACAGGCACGTTCGTTAGGATTCTGTGCTGTATTCGCTGGTCAGGATTTACCGGCTTTTCAAAAGGCCTCAAAAGAAGAAGCCGCATCAATTGGTGCTAACTGTAATATAAAAATTTGCATGAAATTAGAAGATCCGCAAGAAACTTGGGAGTATTTTAATAAAGCGGCAGGTGAAACTTACGTAACAAACGTTAGCAGTTTTCAGATGAATCCTGGTAGTTTGACCATGGATTATTTGGACAGTCGCAATACCTCAGTAGATCGTCGACAACGTATCGAATTGTTAGATCTCAAAGATCAACGTGAAGGTGAAGCACATATCTTCTTTAAATCGAAAATTATCCGCGCGGACATGTTTTTTGCTAATCCCAGGGCAGTAAATAGATTGCGTTTATGTGCTTCCTTAAAAGTAGAGCCACCACCAACCGCACAACTAACTGAACTTAACGAACGCTTAAATAAATTTAATAATATATTTAAGCATTATAATCTCCAAATTCCGCAAATTAAACATAACGAGGACATTGCGATTCTAGCTCATGCTTTTACCGAATCATATGGTTTACAACCAATAGAACGTGGTATATCTGGATTAATTTCAATCTTAGAGCATGATATAGCCGCGCATCAGCATTTAACAGAACAGTATATTGCCTCTTTACCTACCAATACTGTATCCATATTTTCACCAATATCAGTATCAAGCACGGTAGAAAAAATGATTGGTGCAGATAATGTCAAAGCGTTTAGCAATCCTTTGCTACGTGGCGAACATCTACTAAAAGATTTGCAAAATATTGAACGCTTAAGTGGCAACCCAGAAGAGTCAGCTAAAAATACTGCTCAGCATCTTAAAAATGAGTTGGAAAGAACCACTACTTTCCCGCAAAATATAGAATCATGTAATACTAGTAAGGAACATCTGTTAGTAGACATTAATCGCATACTGATGCACCTAGGCGGAATACCATATACTCCGCCTGTGGCCAAAAACCCCATCGCGCCAAACGGAATCTTCCCTGATTTACCAGATGTACCTGATCTTGAGGCTTTTAAGGACATAGAAGAGAAAATCCGTAATTTAGATTTGTCCGATTTTAATATGGATAGTTTACCGGATTTAAATGATCTTGATGCCATCGCGAAAATAGAAAAAATTCTCGATACAGATGATGAATCTGACAAAGATGATAAAAAGTGATTTTAGTACTTTTGATCAAGCTTGTATGCGACGAGCACTGGAACTAGCGTCAATTGCAGCCAAACATAACGAGGTACCTGTTGGCGCGATAATAGTCAGTAACCACAACCAACAAATTATCGGCGAAGGATACAATCAACCAATCAGTCAAAATGATCCAACTGCACATGCCGAAATCATAGCTTTGCGCCAAGCAGCATTAAAACTTAATAATTATCGTTTAATAGATACAACTATGTATGTAACGCTAGAGCCTTGCGTAATGTGCGCTGGAGCCATGCTGCATGCGCGAATCAAGAGACTAATCTTTGCCACTCAAGATCCCCGTACTGGCGCCTTTGGCGGGGCTATTAATTTGTTGAACACCCATAAATGGAACCATGACATCGACTGCGCACACGGCTTATTAGCCACAGAATGCGGCAATATTTTACGTGATTTTTTTAAAATACGTCGCTAAATTATGTAACGTGATTAGAATAATAATCATTGATTACTGCAGGAATGATATCAATAATAGCCTGCGCTTGCTCGGCATTAATATTTAAAGCCGGTAAAATACGTAGAACATTAACGCTAGCCAGATTAAATACAATGTTATGTTGTAACGCAATGTTTAAAATTTCACGACATGGGCGGTCTAATTCTATACCAATCATTAAACCTTTACCACGCACTGCTTTAACATGTGAATTGTTGCTTAAAGCCGCCGACAAACCAGCCAAAATCTTTTCTCCCTGTGCAATGGCATTTAGATATAACTGATTTTTAACAATTTCTTGCACTGTGGCAACAGCTGCAGCACAGCTCAAAGGATTACCACCGAACGTAGAACCATGACTACCAGGTTTAAATAAGTCACAATATGGCTTGCGAATAATGCACGCACCGATAGGCACGCCATTAGCCAAACCTTTAGCCATGGTGATTACATCTGGTTTGATATTATTATGCTCGAAACAGAAAAACTTCCCGGTACGTCCAATTCCAGACTGCACTTCATCTACCATTAACAATAAATTGTACTGATCACAAATAGCACGTACATTATTTAAATAATCTTTAGATGGCACTAAAATTCCAGATTCACCTTGAATTGGTTCTAACAGCACAGCGACTATTTCTGCATCAAGTTTAATGGCCGCATCTAAGGAGTTCACATCATTATATTTAACACGTACAAAACCCGACAATAATGGATCAAAACCATCTCTGGCTTTAGCATTATCTCCAGCAGATATAGTTGCCATGGTTCGGCCATGAAAAGCACCTTCCATAACTATGATTTTTGGATTGTTAATATTTTTACTGCGCCCATACAAACGTGCTAATTTTATTGCTGTTTCTACTGCTTCAGCACCAGAATTGTTAAAGAACACCTCGGCATCCATGCCAGATAAGCCAGCTAAAATATTACTCAGCTCGATTTGTTGTGTTATTTCCACTAAATTTGAAGTGTGAATTATTTTTGCTGCTTGCTCTTGAATAGCTTTAGTTACAGCTGGATGATTGTGGCCCAAGCCAGTAACTGCTATGCCACAATAGGCATCAAGGTATTTTTTACCATTAGTGTCATATAGATAAGATCCTTCACCATATTCAAACTGTACAGGCAATTGATTGTACGAATGCACCAAATGATTTTCCATAACCATGACACCCTTTTAAGTATTTAACCTTTAAAGTTTACAGCTACAAAATCCCAATTTACTAAATTCCAAAACGCATCCAGATATTTAGGCCGTGCGTTACGATAATCTATATAATAAGCATGCTCCCATACATCACAAGTTAATAATGCAGTGTTAGATGTAGTTAGCGGAGTACCAGCATTGCTAGTAGTAACAATTTCTAATTTACCTTGCGATGTTTTTACTAGCCATGCCCAACCAGAACCAAAGGTGGCAATGGCATTCTTGGTAAATTGTTCTTTAAAATTATTAAAATCACCAAAACTTTTATTAATCGCTTCCAACAATTCGCCCTTTGGTTCCCCACCACCTTTCGGAGCTAAACAATGCCAATAAAAGGTGTGATTCCAAACTTGCGCTGCATTATTAAATATGCCACCTGTTTGCGTTTTAATGATTTCTTCCAATGATTTTTTTTCTAAATCAGTACCTGCCACTAAATTATTTAGATTGGTAACATATGCTTGATGATGTTTGCCGTAATGATATTCTAGCGTCTCGCGAGAAATATATGGTTGTAATGCGTCCATTTCATAAGGCAATGGGGGTAAAGCAAAAGCCATGGCTACTCCAGATATTAAAACTAATAGGTAATTGTAACTAGCGGTTTTTATTAGCGCAAGGATTACTAATGCTACTTCAATAAACTTGTAGCACAAAGTTTTAAAACTAACCATTATTTTGATACTTTTACAGCATACAGCATATACAATTGTTATGTAGGTTTGTTACTAACCTTGCCTTTTACTTTGGCGCTAGATTCAATATGTATAACCAGTTCTTTTATCTTATTAAGTAAAGCAACGGATTGTGCTTGATCTGGTACGCGCTCTTTTGCTTGGCTAAAACTTGCTAAGTTCCATCTTGTATCGGAAGTATAACTTTTATTGTTTGCTTGATTTGCTCTAATATATTGTACACAAAGATCTAATAATTCTGCCCTGGTATTTAGCTCCCTCTGCGCTGCGGGTTGTTCTTGAGTCGTCACATAAGTACTAACAGGATTTAACTTATCAGTAATTGTAGTAACATCTACTTGTAAATATTGGGCCATAGAGACTAAACTATCTTGTGGTATTTCTTTCTCAGATGACATGATTGTTATTGTTTCGATAAATTTATCTACACGATCATTTGCATCTTTCTGCTGCTGTTTTTCTGCGACTAACATAATACCCTTATCAAGCACCTCTGCAAATGTCAAAGCCTCTGTCAATCCTGATTGCAGTGGCTCTTTAAGCTTGGCTTTGCCTAAGATGTCCTGGCAATCAGAGAGTCTAAAAATTTCATCAAAAATACATGCCTGCCCTATTGTTGCACTTGCTGCTTTTATTCGGTCCATTAAAGATTTTATCATTTTTTCTAGAACATCAGCCGTATCGCCTTGAGCACCATAGACTGACAATTCCATCTTTTGTATAGCTTCCAACAACAATAGTATTTTATTTAATCCAAATTGTTTTATTTTGCTTTTTAGACTTCCTATTGTGGTAGACTCATTAGATATGGATACATTCAATACATCTTGTTTTACTTTTAACTCTGAGACCATATTATATACGTTTTTTTCCAACAAGCATGCGTGCACTACTTTGGCTTGCTCTAAAAAAAACATCGCACTTTCTGAATACAGGCTATCATTTTTTTTAACCTTTTCAATCGCCTCATTTAAAGTATTAATGTTTTGAATGTCTGTAAATAGCGATTCTCGCAGATCAATGTTTTGTGTGGCTCTTGGATCTTGTCGGATTTTTACAAGGAACTCTTTTAATAGATTATTAAGATTTTGCAATGTTTTTTCAACAGGATAATTAAACACAGGATTTTTTTGTTCTGCACGCATAAACCGTATTTCTTCTAATGCTTCATTTTTTATGTCCTCTATGCTTCTGCTTGGCTGCTCGATTACAGCATGCCTTGTAATATGTTGCCGTATTGCATCTCGTTTATTTTCAAAAGTTTTTATTGCGGCATTTAATATTTCTATTTTCACTGCTATTTGATCATCAAGCGCAGCATCACTTTTTTTATACAATTTTAATCTTTCTTGTAAATCTTTTAAAAGTAATCTTGTTTTGTCTGTGTCTCTATAGTAAACCTCAAACAACCGGAATGATTTTTCTGCGGTTGTTAGATCATACTTTTCAATGTTATCTAGAGCTGTATTTGACGATGACAAATAACTATTACACTTTTCTATTTCCTTGTTAACTTGTAATAAATCCTCTGCAAATTGTTCATTTAAACTCTCGAATCTCTCATGCACTACGGTTGATGCCGCCAAAGCAACCACCATGGCCTCATAAAACACTTTTGTTGCATTTGTGCTCTTATCAGCCTTGTCTTTAAACTGTGAGGCAAACAAAAACGCCTTTTCCTCTTCAAATTCCAAGGAACCATTGTTTATTTGTTGGATGTAATGACAAATTTGCAGCAATTGTTGTTCTTCCGTAGAGGTCAACAAGAGCCTATTTTGAGGAATGCCTGTTTGCCAGACATAATCCGCTATTTCAATCGCCATATCTCTTAGTAGTTTGACACTGAATTCATTCAGACCGTCTTCCTTATCCAATAATTCACTGACACTTTTAACAAGCGTCTCAAACGGTGTAAGCACAACTACACTATTATTAAAACTAGACATAAACTCCACATTGCTAAATATTTTAGTTATCTCATTTTAGGCTTGGTTCTAGATGTATTTTCTGTTTTTTCCGGTAGTTGATCAGATATCTTTTGGAAAGCACGATCTATACGTGGCTGATCTTTGAGATCAATCCAACCCTTTTGTACAGCTTTTTGCAAATTTGCTTTTATTATATCGAAACATTCTGGGATAGTCTTTTGCGCCACTCTCCTTGCTTCTGGCTGTACCTCTAACACATCAACCAAATTCAGTGGAAAATCTGGTCGCGTTATAAATGAAGCTACCTTATCCAGGATATCTAAACAATTCTTTACTTCTTTGCCAACAGTTGCTTTCATGGCCCCACCCCCCGCTTGCACAAACCCTGAATCATGCACTAAAATTGTGAGGTCTTTGTAGAAATCATCTAGCTTATACATTGGCATTGTCTTTCTCCTAGTTAACACACTATTCATATTAATGTTGTGACAATGAAATTTAAGATTTTCTCCAACGCAGCAATAAAAGTTTATTTAAAACTGCATATATTCACAGTTAAACAAATGCACATGTCGTTGTTTTTTTATCAATTTTATAAATTTGGATTAATTATTTAATGAAAATCTACAGATTTAAGGCCTTACCACTTTAATATTTTTTAATAAAACACGGTTTTATTTTTTAACTAACTAACTGCAACAGGTACAACCGGCAATGAGCATATGATATAATGAGATGAATTTGCCAACATAGCGAAAAGAATATGAATACTATAGATACCATCAAAGCTCAAATTGCCAATAATCCGGTACTTTTATATATGAAAGGCACCCCCCAATTTCCAATGTGTGGCTTTTCCGCTAATGTGGCACAGGTATTAAAAACCCTCAAAACAAAATTCAGTTATGTAAATGTACTGGAAAATCCAGATATTCGTGCTGAATTGCCTAAATATGCAAATTGGCCAACCTTCCCGCAGCTATATGTGCAAGGCGAATTAATCGGTGGTTGCGATATAGTTTTAGAATTACATGAAAATAATGATTTACTGCCAATCCTGGAGCAAGCAAACGCTATACTAACTGACAAGACAGAATTCACTGCGGCATAATAATACAAGAAATATACCAGGGAGGTATATGAGTTTTAGCAAATTATTCGCAGTAGCAATTGGTCTAGGTGGCTTAGTTATCCCAAGATTTGCTGCAGCAAATTTACCTAAACAAGCGCTAATTCCAGGTGGCGTAGCTATAGTCCAGTTGAGCACCGAAAGTCAAAATAGCCCAGAAGTCTATTATATGGGCCAACGCGTATTAGTTCTGGCTGATCCTAAAAAAAGACGTCATTGGTTGGCCGTAATTGGCATACCATTGAATGCTAAGATTGGCAATAATGACATCCAAATACACTCTAACAATAGAATCGTTAATAAAAGTTTTTTGGTGCGACAGAAGAAATATCCAGTCCAAAAATTAACTATCGCCGATCAACGTAAGGTAACCCCATTGCCGGAAGATGAGCAAAAGATCGCCGCAGAATATGCAGAAACTATACAAACCTATACAACATGGGAATATAAACAGCTGGCCTCCTTAAAATTAGCTTTACCGGTTAAAGGTCGTCTCAGCAGTCCTTTTGGATTAACACGCATAATAAACAATATCCCCAAGAACCCTCATTCTGGTTTAGATATTGCAGCGCCACTTGGAGCTAAAGTCCAAGCAGCAAAAGATGGGCGAGTTATTAATATTGGCGATTATTTTTATACTGGTAATATTGTATTTGTAGATCATGGCCAAGGATTTATTACTAGCTATTGCCACCTAGATAAAGTCACCGTACGCATTGGACAACAATTAAAAACTGGCGACATCATTGGCATGGTGGGAAAAACTGGTAGAGCCACAGGCCCGCATTTACATTGGTCCGTTAGCTTAAATGGTGTCCGCGTGGACCCTAAGTTATTTATATATGGATGATATAGTTAATCAAAGCGCTGTTGAGCATTTGTTAAAAGTATTTGCTTTAGCTACAGCATTAGTTATGTTTTGGATCCTTGAAGCAGTATGGCGCACGGATCGACGCTGGTTAATTCCAATAGCGATTTTCCCATTGAGTATCTTTTTGTTTGTTGTAGCGCATTGGGAAGATAACCGCGCCAAGTGTTTTTTTGGGGCATTGTTATTTGTAATTATGCTGCTGGTAGGTGGTTTGGTTGGGCATAGTTTTTTTGAACAGGTGATCTATGCTATAAAATTAGTAGCTTTTTGGCCGTATTATTTATATCAGTATTTTAATAAACCAATAGTGATTGCTGGTTACCCATATTAGTCACTTTGTTATATTGTTCATGAAGTTTACTTAACCTAAGGAAACCTTAGCATAAAAGCTTCCTTGGTTCACGGTAGATTGTTAATGGTACAAGCAGCAGTGTAGGCAAAATAGATGATGCATACATTTCTGCTATCTATAACACACCGATTGGCAGTTGCAAAATATTTTCTGTAACCCAATATATCCTATCACTTTGATTTAATAACAGCCCAAAATTCAAATCATTGTCCTGGATATATTTTGTTAAAAAATCCAATTTTTACGTAAATGCCTGGCAAAACTAGTTTTGCCAGATTGTCTGGCACCTACAAGACACAGTACCGGAAATGCGTCCAAATATCTTTCCGCTAATGCTTGGTAATTTCTTTACAGACACACTGTTTATCCCTCCAATTTATGTATGCTGAATACATAAATTGGAGGGGTTTTTCAAATAAATCCGATGTACATGACAAAAATGTGATACTACATGTAGCTCCATGATAAATCAGAAAAACTATATACCATTGCTTAGGAAAAAAAAGGTTCTACAGGGCAAAACGCTGAAGCCAGTCTCACCCCAAACTTTTATAAAAATTCAGACTCTAAGTATCAATATATTTAAATGGTTGAGTTTATGTATAGTGAAAATGAAGGTGTGATTACACGTCTTGAGACGCTTGTTAAGACGTCCGCAAATTTATTGGCTAAAAAAGAAGATCTGGATGACTCCGACATCAAGTTACTAAGAGATATGGCGATTGAAATAGCTAGGCATGTTAAAGAACATATTTCTAAAATCAGTACCTTGGATGGAGATAAAAAACAACAATTGGAGAACATATCTGCTTACATCGAAAAAATAAATAATGATTCTGTTATTTTTGAAAAAGAACATGTGTTTGAGCTTTTTTCAAAGTTTCAAGTTATGGCTAATGATAAAAGTAACAAGGAAGAAAAATTACTCTATGAGGCAATTGTAGTTGCTTTAGATGCATCATCCATGGTGCATGAATACGGCATAAGTTTAAAAGAGCAACCAGAAGTGCAGAATATGATTGACAATGCAAAAAAACAATTAGCTGAAATTACGAGTAATGGCCATGACCCCATATTGAAAGAAATTAGTAAAGTACCTGGTCTAATTGAGATATTTTCCCCAGAAATTTTGACTTATGTGTATAAGCAAATAGTCAACAACGAGAATGATATTGCAATGAATTTTGCGAATGGGCACAATTTTTATGAAATTATCAAATCTGACGAAGAAGAAGCCAGGACATTTAAAATAGTTAAGGATACGCAAAATCAGTTCCACATCTTTGTAAGCCTAAAATCTAAACGCAGTGATCGTAGCAAATTTGATGAAAATGAATCCGTACCAATAGCAGGCACTGAAAAGGAACGCCACATAGCTTTAGATATTGCAAATGGCAAATTGACGCTCTACGCAGAATTAGCACCAAAAAACAAGGATGCTGGCTTAGTAGCAAATGACAACGATCGCATGGAAAAAAAGAAAAAATTAGAACAAGATGGAGTCATTACGCCTGAAATTTTAGTGCCAGTTAGCAGGGAGGGGGGAACCAAAAATTATACTGTGCGCTATTCACCATATAAACCCAAGACCCTAGATGAGGCCTTACAACATAATAAATTAAACACAGAAAACATTGATTTTGAGGCAAGAATGGCAGTTTTTATGAAGATCTTGCATGGGGTAAAGGCTTTACACGCTGAAGGCATCGCCCATTTAGACTTGAAACCAGAAAATATTAACATTGGGACACAGGGTGATTTAACTATTTCTGATATTGACTATCATCGAATAGGGGACAATTATACGGAATCAAAAAGAGCAACAACAGAAAACTATCTAGCGCCAGAAATTATAGCGCCATTTACATTTATACAAATTCGTGAGACCACCCTTGATCTTGAGGACCAAGATGATAAAGATACCATTGCCGAGTTTACATGTGATATAATGAAAGAAACTTATGCTTATCAAGCGATAACTTCAGGACCAGAAACAGAAGGTAAACCTGAAAAATTCAAGAATTATATTATCGAAGGTATTGATAAAGAGTTAGTTCCAACAGCTAAAACAAAAATCAACGAAAAAGCAGATGTATGGTCGCTAGGTATATTGTTATTAGAGTTTGTTAAAGGGATGCGTTATAAAGATCTACAGCCAGTTAATCTTAATGAAGTATCTCCACCTAAAATAAGTGAAATACTAAAAGGCATGTTGGATCCAAATCCAAAAACCAGATGGGATTTAAATAAAGTATCGAAAGAATTTCTTGCAATTCCCAATCTTCTTAACGACATTAAAATAGATGAACTATCAGCTAAAACTCTAAGCACACTGCTATTTCCTAATAACGTCAACGCCAATGATCGCCTAGACTCATTTATCGCAACAATAACAGAAATGCAACATGGGGAAGGAAAACCAACACAAGAAAGTTTAGATTTTATGGCCCAATATTTACAAGTAGATGTTACTACAATTACTAACAAGTTAAATCTTGCTAGTAGTACTTATGTGACGACTCAAGAACCACACAAAGTGCAGAGTGAACAAGAATGGCGCAAAAATGCCAAAACACAATTATTAGATCTTTGTGTAGAATATATTAAATCAAAGCCATCGACCAATAAAAGTTCTATACCCAGCAAGTCATGGAATTTGACAAATTTCTCACATGCAAGAATTAACGCAGAAGATCGACCACCTTTTGATTATTTACTTAATAAGATAAAAGAACTGGCTATGCGTATTGAATCTAGCGATAAAGTAACAGACAGTTTTAGTAGCAACTATCGCATAAAGCCCCCTAAAAGATAGCGCTTTGGGTTCTGTCAACCGCTATTGTGGTACATCGCGTGTATTTGCGACAGAACCCAACGCTAGCGTCAAGAGCCGCTGCATCTGTTGCTCCAGAGTAAATTTTTCTAAGAAAATATTATGGCAACGTTCTGCCATTTTTTTAGCCTCTGCTGGATGGGCAAAAATCCACTGCATATGCTGATCTATTTGGCGAAAAACTTCCTCCGCACTTTGTGCGACATCTACATACAAAACATTTTCACCAAAATTATCGATAATAAACTGGTTTTTGTCAGTAATTATTACGGTATTCGCTGCTACAGCCTCAAAAATCCTGCCGGTGGGTGTGCCACTTAACAAATGATCTTGCGCGTGCAAAACCAATGTTATGCCGGCTTTATTTTGCGTCTCTAATAAAGACACACCATCTAGAGGAATAAAACCACGATAGGAACTACTGATAAACTGCCAACGTTCTTGATAACCATAAACCGCAAAATAACCAGTTTTATCTAACATAGTAAAAACTTGCCGATACTTTTCTTTAGAGCGTGTGTTATCTGATAAATCACCACCTGGGTAACACAAAAATTGTGGCGCTTGCGCCACATAGCTTGTCGCATGCACAGTAGGCGTCCAGTTAAAGCCACTATATTTGTGACCACGTCTTTCATATACAGTGCGCAACAAGTCAATATCTTTAAACGCCGGTAACAAACCAGTAAAATCATAATGAAAATTTTCTATAAAAACGTCGTTGCCATTTTCATCTTTTTTAATATATTTACTGCTGCTTTGATCTAATATTATATAATTGGGCGCGGATTTAATTGGCGGAACTTCACGATCAATAGTCAAAATAAAGTCTGGGCGCATAGTTGTCGCCGCCATTTCTGGCTTGTTAATTAAATAGCGATCTAACGTTTGAATATCGCGATATGCTGATACTAATTTAACCTTTACCCCCAATTTGGGCATAACATTAAGTATACGCTCCGCGCATTCTCGCTCGCCCAAACCACGCCGCCAAACTATGAGCATTTTAGGCTTATTGGTAAAAACTAAATACTGCATTTTAAACAATAAAGGCAAGCTAACATATGGCAATAATGACAAGATTGACGCTATAGTCACTAACAGTGTCACTGTAATAATTAATAACTGCTTGTAACTAACCTTTCTTGCGTACATATTTACGTAAACGTTCCCTTTTACGTTGTTGGCGCGGCGTTAAAATATTCTTTTTGCCGGCATATGGATTTTCGCCTGTTTTAAACTGTAACACCACAGGGGTACCTTGTAAACGCAATCTTTGAATAAAAGCATTGATCATATACCGTTTATAGCTAGTTGGTACATGGTCAGTTTGATTGCCATGAATAATGATCCGTGGTGGATTTTGTCCACCGCTGTGTGCATAACGTAGTTTTATCCTTCTGCCTTGCACTAATGGTGGCTGATGCGCAGTGACAATTTCCTCAAGTATTTTGGTCAACACTGGAGTAGATAAATCAACCATGGCGCTTTTATATGCTTTCTTAATCGAAGTAAATATACTTTTTATACCAGAACCGCGTATAGCAGAAATAAAATGTTGCACCGCAAAATCAACAAACTGCAATCGATAATTTAAAGTTTTTTTAATAGCTGTTTTTTCTTCAGCATCAAGCGCATCCCATTTGTTGACAACTATTACCAAGGCGCGTCCAGCTTCGACTATAAAATCTAATAAGTGCAAGTCCTGATCTGTCACGCCACGCGTGGCATCTATGATTAATACCACTACATTGGCGGCCTCAATGGCGCGCAAAGTTTTTACTACTGAAAATTTTTCTATTGTGTTATCAATCCTAGCTTTACGTCTAACCCCAGCCGTATCAATTAAAGTGTATTCTTCATTAAATGGTATATATATACTATCTCTAGTGGTACCAGATAAAGAAGAAACGATTACTCGTTCTTCTCCTAAAATTTGATTAACTAGTGTGGATTTACCAACATTTGGTTGGCCAACAATGGCAACGTGAATACCAGGATAGCGTACTGCAGGCTCATCACTTATTTCTTCTGCTAGCATAAAATCTGCTAATGCTGCAGTAATTAACTTGGTTATGCCACGACGTTTGGAAGCAGAAATAGGCACTGGATTAGCAAAACCCAAACTAAAAAAATCACTCAAGGTTATCTGTACATCCAAACCATCTATTTTATTTACAACCAAATAAATTGGCTTGGATATTTTTCTCAACTCTTTAGCAAAAGTTACATCAAGGCTAGTAATACCAGTTTTCGCATCCACGACAAATAAAATTAGATCTGCTTCATTTACTGCCTGCCAGCTTTGTTTAGTAACATCGGAATCAACAATTTGATCAGTACCGCCAATACCACCCGTATCAATTACTATATAGGGTTTATCGCCTAATCTACCCTCTCCATACTGACGATCACGCGTGGTTCCTGGCAAGTCTACCACTAAGGCATCCATGGTTTGAGTCAAGGCATTAAACAAAGTGGATTTACCAACATTTGGTCTACCAACAATTGCAACAACTGGTATTTCTTTATTATACATACTACTTAATCTATTTCTAACGCTACTAAACTACCACCACAACCAAGAATGTAAACAATCTTACCGATGACTATGGGCGTGGCTTCTATACCACCCTTATCCAATTCAAAGCGCCCCACCAATTTACCAGTTGCTTTTTCCAGCCAATGTACATTGCCATCCTTGTCAGCAACAATTAAATATTTACCCATCACTGCCGGTTTGGATAACAAGCGCCCTTGCAATTCATTTTGCAGCCAATAAGTAACTCCATTGTTGGAATCTATTGCCACTACATCGCCGTTAGTACCAGCTTCATAAATAAATTCTTGATCTACCACTAGACCAGAAAAAGATGGCAATGATCTTTCCCAAATTACGTTACCAGTATCAAAATCTATAGCAGCAATATTACCTTGATAACTTGCAGCATAGACCCTGTTGCCGACAATAACTGGATCGGCGCTAATGTCGATCATGCGTTGTAAGTCCGTAGAACCTTTTGGCTGCGACACATCCTGCACCCAAATAATCGAACCATCATTTTTACGCATTGCCAACAGCTTACCATTAGCAAAACCAGCAATAATCACATCACCTCTAACTATAGGTGTACTACTACGCCGTAACATCAGAGGAGGCAAATTATGCGTATAACGCCATAATTGTCTACCATCTAGCAAGCTAAGTGCACTTAATCCTCCATCCATAGTGTGAATAAGTACCATATCATTCGTGATATATGGCGCAGCCAATATTTCACTGGTAGAACGTGACAACCAAACAATTTTGCCATTGTTAATATCAACGGCAATTACTCGGCCATCATTGGTGCCAACAACTAATTTTCCATCGCCAATCGCAGGTCCTGCAGATACTTTTGCCTTTAATGCTGTCGTCCATACTGTTGCGCCACTAGTGCGATTAATTGCCATTAAATTGCCATTGGCATCCGCAGTATATAAATTAATACCCTCTGCTGCTAACAATAACTTAATGTCTTTATGATCGGTGCCAGCACCGGTATCTTTAATCCATTTACGATTAATTTTTATTGGTGCTTCGATCGCTATTAACGGTTTCTTCTCTGGCAAATCAGCACGTTGCTCTAATTGCGAACACCCTGCTAAAAACAAAGATAGCAGTGCGACAGCCCATAAGGAAATTCTAGGCATTACTTTCTCCACCGACGTCTTGAAATTTAAGTTGTAATACTGGTGCTTGTGTACCTGCCGGTAAACTTTGTAACGCCAATTTATATGCCAGTTTAGCTTGTGCAAGATCACCTCTAGCAGCATAAACATCACCACGTGCTTGCGCATATAAAGACAGATACGCAGACTCTGGATCTTTGCTAACCAGATCTAGAGCTTCATCAAACTTTCCTTGCTGTTGCAAAACGCCAGCCAAGCGTACGATCGCTAGATGCTTAGCTAATTGCATTTTATCAGGTCTATTTATTACCGCTCGTAATTTTTCTGCAGCTATATCCAAATTATTTGTTTTTACAGCCATTTTGGCTAGCATTAAATTAGCAAATTTAGCGTATGGGGTACTACTGTATTCACTAACTAATTGCTCTGCTTTAGCCCTGGCAGAATCGTTGTCATCCTTATATTCAGCTAAAATTACTTCCTGAAAAATTTGCGCTGCTTCCGCAGAATTTTTTCTGCTTTTATAGTTCCAGTAACCGCCACCAAGGAAAATTACTAAAAAGAAAACCATCAAAAATAAGATTAATTTACTATATTTTTTCAAAAATCCTTTTAATAAAAATAATTGTTGTTCAGTCTGATTCAATTCCATCATATATCTCCCAAAACCTGTTGTACGTCATCCAATAACACTGTTTGTTGCGCTAAATCCTGTCGCAAAAATTTAATACTAATGCTGCTGTTGGCAATTTCTTCATCGCCAACAATTAACGCCACTTTAGCACCACTTTTATCTGCCTTCTTTAATAAGCTACCGAAGCTGCCACTGCCCATATGAGTCTGTAAAGAAAAATTCGGCAGCAAATCGCGCAGACGCTCAGCAATAAACAACCTTTTACTTTCTGCTTCTACGCCTACGCATAATAAATAACCATCTAGATTATCAACAAATTGTCGCTGCGCTACTTCTAACAACAATATCAAACGTTCTAAACCTATCGCAAATCCTACGCCTGGTGCATCTGGTCCACCAAGATTTGCCACTAAATTATCATACCTGCCACCTGCACAAACCGCTGATTGTGAGCCTAATTGATCTGTTACCCATTCATAAACAGTGCGATTATAATAATCCAAACCACGTACCAAGCGTGGGTTAATCGCAAACTTTATACCTAAATCTTGTAAGTACTGCTGTAACTCTTGAAAATGCTGTAATGATTCTACATCTAGGTAATCTAGCAACACTGGTGCTTTGGCTAATAAATCCTGCATTTCTGGGTTTTTACTATCTAAAACGCGTAATGGATTAGTATGTAAGCGACGTTGTGAATCTTCATCTAGTTGCGCAATATTGGCATTAAAATACTCTACCAATACTTGCTTATATTTATCTCGACTAGCTAAATTGCCAATACTGTTTATTTGCAAAATGATTAAATGGTCTACACCAAGCAATCGCCACAATCTGTAGCATAAAGAAATCTGTTCAGCTTCAATATCTGGGCCATACAGATTAAAAGCTTCTACGCCTAACTGAGTAAATTGCCTAAACCTACCTTTCTGTGGCCGTTCATAACGACACATCGGCCCAAGATACCATAATTTTTGTTGTTGTTGATTACGCAGTAAAGAATGTTCAATACATGCACGCACACAACCAGCTGTGCCTTCCGGACGAATGGTAATGCTCTCGTCATTACGATCCAAAAATGTGTACATTTCTTTTTCTACAATATCTGTCACTTCGCCAATAGATCTAGCAAACAATTGCGTGCGTTCGAATATAGGCGTACGGATTTCTTTGTATGCATAATTCATCAGCAACGCACGAATAGTTTTTTCCAGAAATTGCCAAACTGCGATTTGCGCTGGCAATATATCTGGCATACCTTTTACTGCTGATAATTTTACATCTGTATCAATCATGTTGAGTAAACTCTAAATATTTTTTATACTCTACTGAATTAGGAAATAAATTCTTTAATTGTAAGGCCGCGCTAGCCAATTCATTTTGATTACCCATTTGTTTATTTAAGCGGATACTCAACCACAAAGATTTAGCTGATGGTGCACCGCTTTGTTTAAATAAATTCAGATATTGCGCGCAACCCTGCAAATTATTCTTCTCTAACTCTATATTTGCCAATTCTAAACTAGCAGCAGAACGACTAGGATCATGTTGAATTGCTGTTAAAAGATAATTGTACGCCTTAGCTATATCTGGCTGTTTTAACGCACATATACCAGCATTTTCATATACTTCTGCAGTTTTAATGTATTGCTTATCTTTTAAAGCCTTGTTGAAAACGCGATCGGCTTCTTGCAAGCGATCTTGCCTACACAGGAAAGTTCCATAGTTATTGTAAAATCTACCTTTACCAGCACCATAACGAATTGCCTCTAGATGGTGCTCTTCTGCTTCGGACATATCACCGACGGTTTCATAAAAATAACCAATGGCACTATGTGCCTCTGGCAATTTCGGTTTTAATTCTAGGGCATGCACAAATTTTTTCTTGGCTCTACTAACATTGCCCTGTGCCAAATAGGTTTGTCCCATTTCAATATTCAATAACGCAGCTTTTTGAAAATCTGGTTTTGGCTTAACGGTTGGCTGTGGCCCATCTTCTTTTTTTTTGTCAGTTTTGCTAGTTCTGTCCATGCAAGCGGTTAGCGCCAGAGTAACGCAAAATAAACTAATCAACTTTATTCGCATAAATCTATCCTTTTTCTATGCTATCCAGATATCTACTGCTACGTTTGGTTCTATCTAATACTTTACCAACTAATTGCCCACAAGCAGCATCAATGTCTTCACCACGAGTTTTGCGTGTGGTACAAACTATGTCATGATCTGACAATAAATTAGAAAAATCTAAAATTGTTTCTTCATCAGAACAAGTATAAGGCGCATTTGGGAAAGGGTTAAACGGGATTAAGTTTACCTTACATGGCACACCGCTGACGTTTAATAAACGTACCAATTGTTTGGCGTGCGCTAAGCTATCGTTAACGCCTTTCAACATTACATATTCCATGGTGATAAAATAACGCTTATTATCAGCAACATAACGTTTACAAGCAGACAATAGTTGATCTAATGGGTATTTTTTGTTAATTGGTACTAATTGATCGCGTAATTCATTGTTAGGAGCATGCAATGATACTGCTAAGGAAACATCGCTAGTCGCCGCTAATTCAGCAATTGCTGGCACCACCCCCGAGGTACTAACCGTAACTCTTCGCCTTGGTAAAGCATAACCTTGTTCATCGCGCATGATAGCCAAAGCCGGCACTACAGCCGATAAATTCAACAATGGCTCACCCATTCCCATCATAACTACATTAGTAATTTCAGTGCAAAGAGAACTATCCGTAACTTGACGTAATCTATCTCTAGCTACCCATAATTGACCAATTATCTCTGCCACTGTTAAATTGCGAGCAAACCCCTGTCTTGCAGTAGAGCAAAAACTACAATTCAACGCACAGCCAACTTGCGAGGAAATACACAATGTGCCACGTTTTTTTTCTGGTATAAACACTGTCTCAATTAAACTACCACCAGGAATTGCCATTAGCCATTTACGCGTCTCATCAGAAGCTACATGTTCAGAATGAATTTCTGGTGCCTGAATAACACAATTTTCTTGTAAAGACATACGCAACTTTTTGCTCATGTCTGTCATCAAATTAAAATCAATGATCCCACGATTATGAATCCATTTCAGTAACTGCACTGCACGGTAGGGCTGTTCTCCGCGAGCCAGAAAGAATTCTTGTAAGCTAGCTCGATCCATACCGAGCAGATTAGTTACCAGTTGCATAAATCACCTAGTTCTAGCACAAACTTCATCTGGACTAAAAAAATAGTCTATTTCTACTTTGGCGTTATCTAAACTGTCAGAGCCATGCACTGCATTTTCATCAATACTTACTGCGAAATCTTTACGAATAGTGCCGGGGGCAGCATCTTTAGGGTCGGTAGCTCCCATAATGTCCCTATTTTTTAACACTGCATTGTTGCCTTCCAATACCTGCACCAACACTGGTCCGCTGGTCATGAATGATACTAAGTCCTTGAAGAAAGGGCGCGCCTTATGCACAGCATAAAAGCCTTCCGCTTGTTCTGTAGTTAAATGCAACATTTTTGCAGCAATAATGCTTAACCCTTGTTCTTCAAAGCGGCTATTAATTTTTCCAATGAAATTCTTGGCTACCGCATCTGGTTTTATAATTGAAAGAGTACGTTCTACGGTCATTATATGTTACCTCAATAACTAAATCATGTCTTGCTTGTGGACCATTATACGCATTAGAGCCGCCTCTACGCTAGCTCGCCTGATTAGTATTTTTTGCTAAGGCAATGACAGCCCTGCATCTGGACATTATATCCTAAATGCAAGGCAGTTAAAGTACTTTTTTACTTATTGAAGTGGCGACTGTTTAGAAACCGAAGATTTTCGGCTAGCTTTTTTCAATTTTTTCGCAGCGGCACGCTTATTAATTGGCGTTGCTCGACTTACATCCCCACTATTACTACTAGGACTCATAATGCCAGGATCGGAGGGCGGAACCATCGTATTGTTACCAGGAGCACCTTGACCTCTGCCAGACCCTGGAGGAGGACCCATTATATTGTTAGGACCACCTGGACCCCTACTAGAGTCTGTAGGACCCATCATATTATTATCAGTGCCACCCATACCACTAGAAGGATTTTGACTATCACTAGGCATCATCATATCTTGTGGACCACCAGGATTACCCATGCCAGGCTTGCCTCCTGGGCCACCACCACGGCCAGGCCCCATGCCAGGAGCACCCATCATAGAGTCACTAGGGCCCATATCTTGTCCACTTTGACCAGGAATACCTTGATTTGTCGAATCCATATTTGATGGTGGATTTGGCCATAACTGATTACTATTATCCACTCCACTTCCAGGTTGCTGCTGCATGTTTCTCGGCGGTGGTGGTGGCGGACGCATACGCCCTTGTGGCATTTGCGTTGTTGGATCGGTATTTGTTGAATAAGGGTTAGAATTAGTTTGATCATCGGCCCATACGGGACATATATAGAGCGCGCTAACAGCAAAAGCTGTCATTCCTATGCGCAGCAATTTTATCTTCATGTTAACTCCATTATGTGTACATAACTTAGAGTGTAAACCGATGTAGTCAAAAAAAACAGAGACTCAACTATACTATGATGTAGTAGCCCCAAAAATCCTGTTCTTTATATACTATAATTTGACTTATAAAGTAAGAACGATAGTTTTCTCAGACACAATATTGAGGTTTAACAATGATAAGCATCCCGAAAGTCATAAATCGCAAGCGCGGTTTTTCAATTATAGAATTGCTAGTAGTCGTGTCTATTATCGCTATACTGGCAGCTGTCGCTGTCCCAGCATACAAAGAATATTCTCGCAAAACTAAGGTTTATAAGGCTTTCCTCTTAACCTCTAAATTTCTTGATGAACTCAAAGTAATATATTCATCTAAACTTGCGTTTCCTTCCCCAGCGAATTTCTTTGGTACCTCATTGATCGACAGATCTGTCGCCGGTGGTGTTGATTCTACTACTAGTAATGCAATCGCCTCTAATTCTCACATCGTAGCAATGCAATATATTCCTGTACAATCGAGCAGTATGCCATATGTCAGGCTGCAAACGTGGGTAGATAATGTGGCCTTAGATTTACCAGCAAGTACTGGCGGTAGCAGTCCTGGCTACGCGATATTCATCCGTATGTATATTGTCAATGGCGCAGCTCGCATCGTTTGCGGGCCGCCTGGATCGCCTCCTACCTGGGCTTTGCCAAGCAACTACCTTCCTGCTGTGTGCACTTGTACCGATATTGCCAATTGTATATAGCTTAAAGTTGGACTGGGCCGATAAGCCGGGTTCTGTCGAGAACAGCCATTCATCTAGGATGCTTGTCACCAAGCACCTCAAGCGACCTACCCGAACCTAGTGTGAGCACACTGTAATAGGTTCCTATTTGGTCTTGCTCCAGGCGGGGTTTGCCGTGCCATTACTGTTACCACTAATGCGGTGCGCTCTTACCACACCTTTTCACCCTTACCTAAAAACCTTATGGCAAGTAGGCGGTATATTCTCTGTGGCACTTTCCGTAAACTCACGCTTCCCAGGTGTTACCTGGCGCCTTGCTCATGGAGCCCGGACTTTCCTCCCCGCACTTACGCACGGAGCGACTGTCTAGCCCACTCCAAACACAGAGGATACCTACTAGTGGGCTTACATTCAAGGGCCCCAGGCAATAATTCTTTATTATTGATGACATATATGTGGACTTGCCTTAAAATGAGCAAAGCAACAAATTAAATCTTCGTAAAATTATGACTTTGAAAAAATATTACCTTACAGTTTTAGCGCTTTGTTCAGTATGTTACATGACCGGATGTACCAGCTCATCTATAGGAATTGGCAATAGCGGTCAACAGACCGCGTTACGCCAAGCAGCTAGATTTAACAAATTGGCAGAACAAAGCCCTGAGCAACAAGCCATGACCTTCAAGCTGCAAGCAATTGAACAATTGGTCAACGCAGAGCAAAACGAGCTTGCAGAACGCTCACTAGCTGAAGATTTTAAAATCGTTAACTTAGATACAGATCAAGATCATTTCAAAACGATTCTACAAGCCAAAATCGCTCTAGCCAAGCAAAATCCTACTTTAGCCAAACAATATCTACGTGAAATTTGGACGCCAGCAAAGCTACCCCCAGCATTACTAAGCAAGTTTTACACCGTTAGAGCTGACATATACTTACGTTCTGGTGAGTTAGTAGAATCGTTACGCGACCGAATACAACTGAGCAAACATCTTAATACGCCAATCGAACAACAAGCCAATAATGTGATTATTTGGGACACTTTGATGCAACTGAGCAACTCTACCATACAATCACTGCAAAGCACGAACAGTAGTCCAGAATTAAAAGCTTGGCTGGAATTAGCGCAAACGCATAAACAATACGATCTTACGCCAGAAGAATTACAAGCATTCATGCAAAATTGGCGTAAGAAATATGCGCAACATACTGCTGTCAGTTTCTTAGCTAATAATGCTCCAGCGGAACAAGTAAATAATAGCGACAACAATATCATTAAAACCCCTAGAAAAGTGGCATTAATGTTACCTTTACAAGGTGCGCATGCTAAATCGGCACAAGCTATCCGTGATGGTTTTTTAGCGGCTTTCTATGCACATAAAAATGATGCTGATAAGCCCAGAGTGCAAATTTACGACACTTTCGTGCACAGCGATTTAAGCGATCTATACCAACAAATTGTCGCGGATGGCGCAGATTTTATTGTTGGACCTTTGACTAAAGAAGAAGTGGATATAGTTAGCAGCCGTTTACGCGCAGAAATACCTATACTGACATTAAATACCACTCAACGCAGCAGTAATCAGGACAACATTCTACAATTTAGTCTATCACCGGAACTAGAAGCAAAAGCGGTAGCAAACAAAGCATGGTTAGATGGGCATCGTACTGCCGTAGTCATTATCCCCAAATCACCATGGGGTAAACGCATGCTTACATCTTTCCAAGACACTTGGAAGAATTTAGGCGGTAAAATTATTGCTGTGGAAGAAGTAACTTCGCAATCCAATTTAACCGCCAATATACAGAAGTTGTTGGCGATCAATACTAGTGAGGCACGTGCACAAAAACTAAAGAAGCTCGGTTTAAAATTTACTACTGAGCCAAGACGCCGTGCAGATATAGATATGATTTTTATTGCTACCAATGCTGCGCTAGCACGTCAGGTTAAACCGCTATTAAATTATTATTTTGCTGGTAATATCCCAGCATATGCTAGCTCTAGTATCTATAGCGGTAAACCACAACCACATTTAGATCAAGATTTGAATGGCATTAAATTTTGCGATATGCCATGGATTCTGGACACATCTATAAGTTCCACCGATACTTACAATACTGTGTCTGGATTATGGCCACAAGATTTTGAACAATACGCCAGATTGTATGCACTGGGTCTAGATGCCTATAAGGTAGCATTACAAATTGAACAATTAACCTTACGTCCTGGTTTAGGGGTTGCTGGTATGACTGGTATCTTAACATTAGATAAACAGCAGATTATTCAAAGAAAATTGCTGTGGGCATCGTTTAAAAAAGGCACCCCAACTGTTGGCGGAGATTACTAATGAATGCCGTTACTACAGGCTATGCCTTAGAAGAAAAAGCGGCACAGTATTTACAGAAATTGGGCTTTTATATCATATCTAGAAATTTCCGTTGTAAACATGGTGAAATAGATTTGATAGCTACGCATGAGCAGAAAATAGTTTTTCTCGAGGTACGTTACCGAAACAGTTGTAGTTTTGGTCATCCTGCGGAAAGTGTAACCCAGCGTAAACAACAAAAAATTATTGCCTCTGCAAATTTTTTTTTACAAACTAAACCATGGGTACAGCATTCTAATTGCAGATTTGATGTGATCGCCATGACTAAGAATGTATATTTCCCACAAATTGAATGGATCAAGGATGCCTTTAATGCATAAATTAACAAGTTTAATAATTGCAGGAATACTACTAACCGGTTGTGCTGGTGAGGCAGTTATTCCTGTTACTGCTGCTGGCTCGTGGTTTAATCACGATCGACGTAGCGCAAAGACCATAATCGATGATCAAGCCATAACAGTTAAAGTTAACTTGGCAATCGCCAAGAATAAAACTCTGTGGAAAGAAAGCCACGTCAGCACTCTTAGCTATAACAATGCATTATTGTTGGTAGGACAAACCAAAAACCAGGCTAGCAAACAAGAGATAGAAAAAATTGTGCAAAATATTGGTGGCATTGGTTCAATATACAACCAAATTACCGTCGGCCCACCTATTTCGCTCGCCACTAGAGCCAATGACTCTTGGATCACTACACAAGTTAAGGCGCGTATTATTAGCGATCGCAATGTAGGTATGAATAGGGTAAAAGTTATAACCGAAAACTGCATTGTCTACCTTATGGGTGCTCTTACACCAGATGAGGAGCAAACTACTATAAATATTGCTAGGCGTGTGCCAGGGGTAAAGAAAGTTGTGACTGTGTTAGAGGAGCAGCAACCTACCACCTAATACATATTAGTGGTTTTTGTTGCTAAACTTCACCAATAGGAAGTAGAACATTATTGGTGTAGTTATGCATAAACAATTAACATTAGCAATTTTCACGTTAACTTTTATTTCTACCTCGTACGCTTTGACTTATAAAATTGATGCTGACAGCGATATTGTCGGAGAAAATCAAGAATATGTTTCAGAAAAAGGCGACACTTTTGCCAGTGTAGCGAGAAAGTTTGATTTAGGTATTATTGAATTAAAAGAAGCTAATCCGAACATTGATATCAATAAAAAACTCGCTGTGGGTACAAAGTTTTTCATACCTACCGAATTTATTTTACCAAATGGTGTAGTATACGAAGGTATTGTATTAAATTTGGCTGAATTAAGAGTTTATTACTTCGTCCCAAATTCTAACGTTGTGATGACCTTTCCAGTAGGGATCGGACAAGTTGGCTGGAGAACCCCGATTGGCGAAACAACCATAGTCAAAAAACGCCCTAACCCTAGTTGGACGCCACCAGCTTCAATACGTGCCGAAGCGGCAGCTAGAGGGCGCACTTTACCAGAAGTTGTGCCACCTGGCCCGAACAACCCTTTAGGGCAATACGCTATTAATTTAGGCTGGACCAATTACCGCATGCATGGCACTAATGCACCACACACTGTTGGATTACGCAGTAGCCATGGTTGTATTCGTATGTACCCAGAAGATATAGAGGCTTTGTTTAAGCAAGTTGAGGTTGGCACTAAAGTGGTCATTGTGCACGAACCATTTAAAGTAGGGGTAAAAGACGGGGAACTATATTTGGAAGCGCATGAGCCATTTGCAGAGCGTTATTATAACCCTACACAAGCTAGCCATGATGAGCTACTAAGTAACGCCGTAGATGGTATGCAATACTCTGACGATGAAGATATTAATTGGTCTGAGGCACAAAAACTGATTAAAGACAGTTACGGCTATCCAATAAAAATTACCAATGTGCCAACTAATGCCTATTAAATAACCAACCTAGTGATTCTACACTTAATTCTGTGGGCCAAATACCGCCCCAAAAAGTTGAAGCCAGAATGGCTTGCGTGGTGCTAAATAAAATGACGGCCTTGGGCATGCCGAAATCCGTTAAAATTAAAATGTTTGCTTAAATCGGGGGAACCCCTTCGAGTTAATTGTTTATGCAACAAGGCGATGTCATAAGTAACAACTTCAGTACTATCGCCGTTCTCTAAGACTAGCGTTAACTTAAAATTCATATTACATTATCCTAAACATTTAACTGAGAAATTGATTATAGTTAAGTAGCTTTGAAGTTGATAGCCCAAGGCTTAAGGCGTTCTCGCAGCCCTGCGGCCCTAACAAGGCCCTTGACTTAAGTAATAATTTTTGTTACATTCACAATTATTGATAATAACACCTAGCTAAATGATTTAAGCTACTTACATAATTATAAGGAGATTCGAAATGCCAATTTGCGCCTTTCTAGCGTATTAAATAATCACCATTTTATTACTATTCTCAATTAAATAACGATTTTCTTATGTTAAATGGAATTTGCTATGCGTGCTAATGCTTCCTTGTTGGATCGTTTTGAAATAAATTTACAAAAAAAAACAAACATTGACAAAATATTTTTATTGAATGATCGCGGCCTGATCAAGCAAAAAATCAATTACAGCAATCTGCAATCTAGTGCCCGAGACTTAAGTATTTTTTTGCAACAAAATAGACTGGATAATGAAAGGGTATTATTATTATTTCCATCAAGCATAGATTTTTTATTATCAAAATTAGGGTGTTTTTATGCTAAAACAATTTGCGTGCCATTAAATATTCCCGATAACAAAAACATTGATCGCTTAAAACAAGTGGTTGCAAGCTGCCAACCAAAAGGCATATTAACAAATATAGATACTATAAATGCCCTGCAAGAAATTATGGGAAATTGGCCTGCGTTTGCTTTAGAAAAAGCTATAACCATAGATAGAATAGTATATGTTCCTATTAGAGATCAAGAAATAAGCAATAAAATTACTTTGCCAGATAATGTTGCTTTTATTCAATACACATCGGGTTCTACATTCTTGCCTAAAGGCGTAATAGTTACACACGCTAATTTAATTTATAATTTAGAATATATTAAAAATAGTTTTAGTTTATCTGAACATGACATATCATTAACATGGTTGCCAAATTATCATGATATGGGCCTAATAGATGGGCTATTATTACCAATTTATTTGGGTTGCGATAGTTATATTATGTCACCACGTAGCTTATTAAAAAATCCATTAATATGGCTAAAAAGCATTTCTAATTATAAAGCTACGCATAGTGGCGGTCCTAATTTTAGTTATGATATGTGTATTCGACGTATAAAAGAAGATGATAAAAAAAACTTAAATCTTTCTTCTTGGAAATCTGCATATAATGGTGCCGAGCCTATTATGCAGGAAACCATCGATAAGTTTTCTGAATATTTTGCGACGGTGGGTTTTAAAAAAGAAAGTATTTATCCTTGCTATGGTTTGGCTGAAACCACTTTAATGGTTACAGGCTGTAATATAACGAGAGCACCTGTTGTAAAGTTCGTTGATAATAATTCATTGTTATGTGGAAGAATAGAAATTAATCATAATAAATTAACTAGTAATGGCCAGTTTTTGGTTAGTTCTGGGATAGCTAGAATGGAAACGGTAGTAATAGTGGTTGACCCTGAATCTAAAAAAGAATTAGATATAAACGTGATTGGAGAGATCTGGGTTGGTGGTCCTACCGTAGCTACAGGATATTTAAATAATAGCGAAGAAACGGAAAAGACTTTTAATCAATTTACGTCTGATTATGGGAAAGGACCATTTTTAAGAACAGGAGATCTTGGTTTTCTTGATGAGGGCGGAGAACTATTTATAACTGGTAGAATAAAAGATTTAATAATTATTAATGGTGAAAACTATTATCCTCAAGATATTGAGTATATAGCGGAAAAGGCGCTTTCTTCCAATAAACCGCATATTGCTGTAGCATTTGATTTAAAAATTCAAGGATCTAATAGTTCTCAAATATTTTTAATATTACAAGTTAAAAATAATTTTGATTCTAATTTCCAGTTTGATGTTTTTTGTAAAAAAATTGCTGAACAAATTTATCACGAACAGAATATAATAATTAATTTCATAGTCTTAACTACGCAACCTATTCCCAAAACAACCAGCGGTAAAGTGCAACGACAGTCTTGTAAAAAAATGTATTTAGATGGTAGTTTACAAAAGTTATATGTTTGGGAAAATAAAATATTTAATATTAATGATAGGAGCAAAGAAAAATTGCAAAGAAAAATTGAAAATCATTTGGTGATGTGGTTGGCAAATAATTTTGGTGTTGAATTTGAAAAGATAGATAAAGATGCAGAATTTTACACATTCTATTTGGATTCTATAAAGATAGCTGAAATGTTTAGCAGCATAGAAAAAAATTTCAATTTAAATGTTCCTATTGAGTTAGTATATTCGTATCCATCAATAAAAGAATTAGCATCGTATTTGTCAGAAGAAGTTAATCTAAATTTTAATGAACCAAAAAGTTGTGCAAAACAATCTGACAATAATAATTTGAAACTCAGCTTCATTCCAGATTTTGAAATTTAAGGGATATTTTTAAATGACCATTAATTCCATAACAACAAGCAATGTCTTTTTGGGGCAGTTTCAACCTTGTCAGTTGTCCAAACCCATTCCACAAGATAAACTTTTAAATTACACATCTTGGTTAATGTCATCAGCAATTTGTGTTAATGAAAGTCCACCATCTAAAGAAAAAACTAATCAAATTTCTTTAGATACTAAGGAAAAGGTAAACAGATTTGGAGTATCTGCTGAGCTTATTAATAAAAGACAATTTTTAGTGGTTCCAGATAATATATTCGAAAAATCCGTAGATATTGTAGATAAATTACCGCGATTACACAAAGATTTATTTAATAATCCTAATGGCGATTTTTTAGATGTACGTATGAATTTTTTTAAAGAACAGGTTTATAAAATATTTCAAGAATTATATTTACATAATAATGAAGCTCCAAATGATTTGATCCATGTAACTTGTGCAGGGTATTTGTCTCCAAGTCCAGCGCAAGAATATGTAGTAAGTAGGCAGTGGTATGAAACGCAAGTAACACATTCTTACCATATGGGATGTTATGGAGCATTTCCCGCAGTGAAGATGGCTTGTGGATTTATTGCTTTTGCACAAAATTCTTATACTCCTAAACAAAAAGTAGACATAGTTCACACCGAATTAGTATCTACACATCTAAACGTAAATAGTACTGATGCTGGTAATATAGTTAATATGACTCTTTTTGGTGATGGATTTATTAAATATTCCGCATATCCGGAAGCAGAATTTTGGAAAAAGAATATTCCTGGCTTAAAAATCATAACTAGTCATGAAGAGATTATTCCTGATTCCCTAGAAGAAATGACTTGGGTTCCTGGTTCATATCAATTTGATATGTTTTTATCAAAAGATGTGCCACTTATTATTGGTGCAAGCATTAAAAAGTTCGTGGAAAAAATATGTAAAAAAGCCGGATTTAGTTTTGAAGAAAAAAGAAAAGACTTAATTTATGCAATTCATCCTGGTGGACCCAAAATATTAAATTACATTAAAGATATTCTGCAGTTGAATGATGATCATATCAAATACAGCAAAAAAGTTTTTTTAGAAAATGGCAATATGAGTTCGGCAACAATTCCTCATATTTGGAAAGAAATTACAGAAACAACAGCTGTAGAAAAAGGTAAAATAATAATAACTATGGCATTTGGACCAGGATTAACAGCCACAGGATTGATTTTAGAAAAAGCGTAGTTTTATAACAGCTAGTGGAAGGGTTACATGCAGCAAGAACGCAATATCGAAGATATATTACATTGGTTACGAGATTATGCGAATCACCGTCTTAATTCGAGGCTTATGGACCAACGCAGAACTTTTCCTCCGTATGTCATTTTAGATTTAGGGAACAAAGGTATTCTAGGCATGCTAGCACCGAAGACTTTTGGTGGAATGGAATTAAACTTGTCTGATACAATGCGTATTTTAGAGCAATTTGGAGCGATAGATATTGCTTTAGGATTGTTTGTTGGATTAAATAATATTCTTGGTATAATGCCGATTGCAAGATATGCTACCAGTAAAACACAAGAAAAAATATTACCAATGTTGGCTACTGGCAGAGAGTTAGCAGCTTTTTCTATCACCGAACCTGGCGCAGGATCTAATCCATTAGCTATTCAAGCACAAGCAATTTATGATTCTAATAATAAATGGAAACTATTTGGTACAAAGATTTGGAGTGGATCTGCAGCGTGGGCAGGATCAATAAATATTTTTGTTAGATTAATAGACGAAAATAATCGCGATAAAGGAATAACTGGTTTTATTATAAAACAAGGCACCAAAGGTCTGAGACAAGGAGCTGAAGAATTAACCATGGGGATGCGTGGTATGATACAAAATACCATACATCTTGAAGGGGTCTCTGCTACAACAGATTTTTTACTTGGCAAAGAAGGTCGAGGAATGGATGTTGCGCAAGATGCTATGATGCATGGTAGGCTTGGTATAGGTGCTTTATGTTTGGGAGGAGTTAAAAGATGTTTGCAATTAATCTTAAGATATGCAGAAAAAAGATCGATTGCAACTGGAAATCTCTTAGATAACAACGTAACTTTATTATATATATCAGACATTATTTATTCTATTAACACTTTAGAAAACATAATAAAAATTATTACTGCTAGATTAGATGCCAATGAAAATGTACCCAAGGAACTTTTTGCTATTTGTAAGATACTTGGATCAGAATTTTTATGGGAAGCAGCTGATAAATTAGTGCAATTGTTAGGAGGCAGAGGTTATATTGAAACCAATATTGCCCCACAAATCTTAAGAGACGCTAGAATTTTTAGAATATTTGAAGGACCAACGGAAACGTTATATGCTTTTTTAGGATCTAAAATGTTAAGCAGCTCGCATGATATGTATAATTTTTTACAAAATAACTTGAAAATGCCACAAGCTGTCGATAGAATTAAAAATTGTTTGGAAATGCTTCAAAACGATCAAAGCAATAATTCTTCATATACCCAAAATTATCAATATAATACTTTTGTTATTGGCAAGATTATTACATATCTAATACCTATTTTTATCTTACAACATAATTTTAAAAATAAATTTGACGATAGTGTGCATAAAACTATTGCTTGGCTGGAGGCATCTATTAAAGAGATTACTTTTAAATATATTTCGCAAAAAAATAACTATGATTTTGTGACAAAAAATAATGTTAAAGATTTGATTAATTGTTATAGAATTTCGATTGGTGATATCGAACAAACCATGGCCGGTGAAAATTTGCAATTAGACGGAATGCTTTCTAGATAATAGACATAATATTTTATATTCATAAATAATACTTATATGATTAGGTCAAATAAATTTAATTTGTCTTTTAATGAAATACATATTTGGCAGGCACATACGTCTCATTTAGATATTGATTATGAAAATTATTTATCTCCTGCTGAATTATTACGAGCAAATAATTTATTTTGTCAAAGAAGTAGGATTAATTTTGTTGCACATAGATGCATCATAAAAAAAATTATTGCAAAATATATAGCTTTACCTCCTGAAAAAATAAATTTCTCCTATAATGCGCATGGCAAACCATATCTTAAAAATCATAATTTTCATTTTAATTTAGCGCATTCTGGTGAATATATGTTGTTTGCTATTACTATAAATACTGAGATAGGTATAGATGTGGAACAATATACAAATGAACTAAACTATCTGGATATAGCAAAAAATATTTTTTCCACTAATGAGTATCAAATACTTTTAAATTGTAACGATGATGCAAGACAATTAGAATTTTATCGATATTGGACTAGAAAAGAGTCTATAATTAAGGCCGTTGGTTCGGGGTTAAATAGCTATGCTAATCAAATAGACACAATTTATTCTCTAGTGCAACTAAAAGGATTATGGTATTTGACAGAAATATGTCAACAAGATGGTTATATTGCTACATTAGCATCAAGATATAAATATCCAAAAGTGCAATTGTTTCACTGGGCTATAAATTACGATCATGTTAAATAATATCGACCCCGGGCAGATGGTTGGCACACAAATCGCAAAATTTACACCTCAAGCGTACTGTTCAACTGGCAAAATTGCTAACTAGGGACTATAGCTCATGTAAACCAGAGTTTCCAAGGCTGTAACACATAATTAATCTTATACATAGCCACGATCAAACTTTTATAAACTTATCATATAATCGATAACCTTGGCAGCTACTTACTAAATTCTGCATTACACATGGCATTAATTGACAAGACAATATACCCAGTGCTACCAAATAACCTACCACAAAAAGTGATCGCGCAACACTATACTTTAAACGTATATGAATTAGAATTTACAGTAAACAAAACCTTGAGCCTGAGCAATCAAATATATGAAGAGATGTTTATGGTTGCAATCTCAGTCAAGGAAGGAAAAGTTAAACCATCAGGATTTTTAAATAAAATTGCATATTGCGGTGGGCACAATAAATTATATCTTGCATTTAGAGAACTTGGTCGTGCACTTAGATCAATATACATACTTAAATATATATGTGATTTTGACTTAAGAAAAGAAGCAAATGCTAAAGGCTTTCAAATTGATTTAATATTTGAAAGAGCAGATCGTGTAATGACAGTGTGTGAAATTAAATATTTATTAAATCCAGTGGCTAGTAAAATTATAAACGATTTCGAAAATAAGATTGCTTTATGCGATTATCTAAAAGATAAAACTATCCATAAAGTATTGATAACCGCTAGTGAGCCAGAAAATAGTCTAAAAATAAAGGCTATTTTGATCAAATAATAACCACCGATACGTTACTCAAGATTTCTGATTTTAGTTTCGATCTATAAAATTATGGTCCTGGCATATGCAGCTGCGCTTGTGGTTGCACTTGTGGAGCTAACATTTGCACAATATTTGCCAAATAACGGCAAATAAACCCTTCCATTGGAATACCAGTTATAATAATTTCTTCTAGATCATGTGCAATGGCATTTCTAAATGCGCGAATCTCTGGTTCTTGCATAGGCGCTAATAAAGGCAGCAGATCCTGCAAAGGAATTTGACTCATAAATTTTGCTACCCTGCAGATATGATATTCTATTGTTAACCTAACTGCAGGACTATTCTGTAAAAATCTTATAAACGTTAACTTTCTTTCGTAGCGCATAATCGCATTAGCAATATCATTAAAGTTTTGAATCAGGTAATTACCAGCATTGTTATTTACGAAAATACCATTCGCATGTATAGCTGGCAATTCTAGTACAAACCAATTAACATTTAAATGATGGATCGGGACCAGAGGAAGCACATTACCTAGATTGTCGATCGCCTCATTTGATCCATTGTAGTTGTGGTTTAATTGTCTAAGATTATACAGAAAATAATTTAGCATATCCTCGCGTATTATAACTGTATTTACTACTTCTGGATGCGGATCTCTTAAAGTTTCCATGCCTGGTATATTTACTAGCAAATGGTTTATTATTGCAATTTCTGCTCTCATTCTTACAAGCATTGCCTGTGGAGTAAAATCGTTTGGGAATTGCTGGCGGTGTTGCTGCAAAAGATTATTAGTCAGTGGTTGGAGATTATTGTTATAAAAATTTTGTATTTGCGGAAACCTATTTTGATGGTTATTATTTTGATTATTGCCTAAATAATGTACATCTAACTGATTAGCATTACGTATTACATAAAGCGCACGCAATTTTGTATCCAGCAACCGTATTAATAATGCTAATTCATTAATAAAATGCACCATATTATTCTGGTTAATGTAATTCTCTACATTATTTTGATGAATATCAAATTCGCTATGCTCTAGTTTATCGCGTATGTTTTTAAAAAGTTGCAACTCATTTTGAGATAAAATATTTAAGCCACGAGTTGCTGGAGTTAAATTGATTTGCGTAAATGCCTCACCAATGATGGTTAAGCCGCGCAAAACAGCTCTCTTATTTGCCAAAGCAGCGTTTAGATTTAATGGTACATTTAACAAATCTATACAAACATTAATAGCGCGTATTGCACTGACAATATGTGTGATTTCTCTATGATAACTAGTAAAAACAAATAATGCTGGCAATGCTCTGTGGTCACGGTATTGATTTCTTATTGCCTCTACTTGGTCAGGTTGTTGTCCAATTTCTATATTAGCTATACCTACTAAATGTTGACATAGCCCATTAAGAATCAAATTAACTTCATTATCTGTAATATGGTATAACGGATGATACAACGGATTGTTAGGCTCTGCTGCCACAATATCAAATGAGCACAAATACTCTAAATCATCAAAAATATTGGTATTCACATACCCTGCAAGTTGCGAGTTGTATTCTAATTTAGGATTATATTGAAATAAATCAGCGCCATCTCTAAAAAGCTTAGCTGTAAGTGCTAAATTACCTAAATTGCTCCTTCTATATTGCGCCTGTTGATTTGCATTATATTGGTTTCGACAATCTATATCATGTTGAGCAATACGGCGGATCTGTTTAAAAATTAGATTGGCATAATTGACAGGTAATCGCTGGTTTTGTTCATATGCTTGATTTTTTAGTAAAATCAAATTTGCACCATTTTGTTGAATCAACCCCCTTTCATTTTGTATTTGCTCTTGTATCTGCTGGTAGTTAATAAATTGGTTTTGATTCATTATTAATACCTTTATTTTGAATGTTATAGTTAATTATTTATTACAGGTATTGCACAACAAAACCCGACAAACAGCAGTACTACTTTGGATTATCGGATTTAATAGAAAGATATGGGGATTGGCAGCTACTTTACTACCGTCAAATGCGGCTTGCCCTTGCTGTCCTTGCCGCTGGAGCTTTGCTTTGGTGGCGGAGCTTCAGTATCTTCCTCTTCTTCTGAAAACACCATGCCTCGACCATTTTCACGCGCATAAATTGCCATAACCGCGATTACTGGCACAAAAATATCATGCGCCACACCACCAAATCTGGCCTGAAAACTTACTGCTTCGTTGTTTAGAGTTAAATTTTTTACTGCTGGCATAGAGATATTTAAAACAATCTGTCCGGATTCTACAAAGGCCTCTGGCACCTCAACCTGTGGTAACTCTGCATTCACGACTATATGTGGCGTACAACCATTATCGACGATCCACTCATAAAAGGCTCGAATTAAATATGGTCTAGTTGAAATCATGATTTTTTCTCATCTTACGTTCTTTATCAGTTAAACTTGTTTGAAAAGATTCTCGTTTAAAAACTCTCTCTGCGTAATCCAATACTGGTTGCGCCTGCGTCGGTAATTTAATTCCTAATTTCGGTAAACGCCATAATAATGGCGCGATACAACAGTCGATCAAAGAAAATTCTTCACTGGCAAAAAAAGGTTTCTCTGCAAAAACTGGGCTAGTGCGAGTAATGCTATCCGCTAATTTCTTCTGTATCGACGCCAAATTCTTTTCTGCAGTATCAGCATTTAATAACTCTTCCACCAACTGATACCAATCCTGGTTTATGCGATGGATTATCAATCGATACCGTCCTTTAGCAACTGGATATACTGGCATTAATGGCGGATGCGGAAACCTTTCATCCAAATACTCCATAATTATTTCAGATTTATATAGTACTAAATCTCTATCCACCAAAGTCGGAATAGTCCCGTAAGGATTATAATTAGCCAACTCTTCAATTACGGCAATAGAGTCCTCTATGTCAATGATAGCGGCACTAACGTTTTTTTCTGCCAAGACGATTCTTACTCGATGACTATGCAAGTCATCAGCACCAGAATACAAAGCCATTGTCGAGCGTTTTGCAATTGACATTAATGCACATCTTTCCAATATTCACGTTTAAGCAAATAACTAAATACTACAAATATGCCTAAAAATACCAAGACCAAAATTCCAGTCTTATGCCTTTGTATTTGATTAGGCTCACTAATATAACACAAAAAATTGACCAAATCTGCTACCAAATTCTTATACTGCTCAGGGGTAAGCTTCCCGGCCTTTGCCAACTGCAAACCACTAGGAGTCAATACTTGCTCTCCTTGCAACTCTAATAACGCGTGCGGCATCGCCACATCTGGAAATACCAAGTTATTAACTCCCCACGGCCTTTTCGGATCGAAATAAAAACCATGTAAGTATTTAGTTAACCAATCAGCGCCACGATAGCGTGCTTCTAGCGTTAAATCTGGTGGCGCCATCCCAAACCAATTGGCGGCATCGCTAGCTTGCATGGCCGTCTCTATAGGAGAAGTTATAGGATCACCCGTAAAGATTAAATCTTCTTTGACCATCTTTTCTAACACTTTGCCATCATCACTGGTGATTTGAATCCCTTTGGCCATGGCATCATAACGAGTATATTTTAAACTATGACAACCAGAACAAGTATCCATAAATACCCTAGCACCACGTTGTAGTGATGCATAATCGGTAACATCAACTCGTGCTGCTGGCAAATTAGCAACCAAAGGTGACACGCTATCACTAGCTATAGCATTGTTAAATAGCAATATACCGACAACTAAATACGCACGCGCATTCAATCTGTCACCCTCTCTGGTAATGGCTTAGTCTTATCAAATTTGGTATAAATCGGCATCAAAATAAAAAAGCTAAAATATATGGCGGAAAATAATCTGGCTAAAAATATTTTGCTCGGCGTAGGTTCATGTACGCCTAAATAGCCCAGCCCTAAAAAACTAATAACAAACAAAGCTAACGCCAATTTGTACAACCAACCCTTATAGCGTATTGACAGCACTGGACTACGATCTAACCATGGTAAAAAAAAGAACACGACAATAGAACCAACCATAGCCATAACTCCCATAATTTTATTGGGAACAGCGCGTAAAATGGCGTAGTAAGGGGTCATATACCACACTGGTGCAATGTGCTCTGGTGTTTGCATAGGATTGGCGGGGACGTAATTAGGTGCTTCTAAAAACAAACCAAAAAAATCTGGCTTATAAAATATTACAATGGCAAAGAAAATTAAAAATACCCCTAACCCAAACGTATCTTTTACTGTGTAATATGGGTGAAATCCCACACCATCTAGCGGTTTACCTTGCGCATCCTTATGTTTTTTTATGTCTATGCCATCAGGATTATTAGAACCTACATTATGTAACGCTAAAATATGCATAAACACCAAACCAACAAAAATCAACGGCACTAGCACTACGTGTAACGCAAAAAACCTATTTAACGTCACTCCGCTTACATTGTAGTCACCACGGATAAACTCCACTAAAAAATCGCCTATAAACGGCACCGCGCTAAACAACGATGTGATTACCTGTGCACCCCAAAACGACATATTGCCCCATGGCAATAAATAACCAAAAAACGCTTCCGCCATCAAGCATAAGAAGATCAACATGCCTAAAATCCAAACTAATTCACGTGGTTTACGATAAGAGCCATACAGTAAAGCTCGAAACATATGCAAATAAACTACGATAAAGAAAAACGATGCTCCTACCGCGTGCATATAACGCAATAACCAACCTAAATTGACATCGCGCATAATATATTCGACTGATGCAAAGGCACCATCAGCAGATGGGTTATACGACATCGCCAACCAAATGCCGGTGACTAATTGATTTACCAACATCACTAGCGATAAAACGCCGAAGTAATACCAAAAGTTAAAATTTTTAGGGGCGTAGTAGCCAGAGGTATGTTCTTTGACAAATTGGCTCAATGGATAACGTTCATCAATCCAAGACATAAGTTTCGAGAATGGAGTCGTGATCATGGATTTTCTCCAATCCGCACAATTGTTTCACTCACGTATTTATACGCTGGTACTAGCAAGTTTAAAGGTGCTGGCACATCTTTATACACTCGTCCTGCCAAATCATATTTTGAACCATGGCAGGGGCAAAAAAAGCCCCCCTGCCAACCTTTATCAACACTATTCGGTGTGGGGCGAAACAACGGTACACAACCTAAATGCGTGCAAAGACCAACAAATACGGCGTAATCCGGTTTAATGGAACGATACATTTCAGTGATGTATTCTGGTTGCTGCGGTTCCTTGGACATAGGATCGCGTAATTCATTATTCAAACTAGCTAGGCTATCTAGCTCTTGCTTAGTTCTATGCACAACAAACACTGGCTGACCACGCCAAGGTACGGTAAGCTTCTGTCCCGGCTCTATTTTACTCAAATCCACATCTACTGGAGCACCTAAAGCTTGTGCTTTAGAACTAGGCAACCAAGAACCTATAAACGGCACAGCGGACAACCCCAAACCCACACCACCAATAACCGTGGTAGCTGCTGTTAAAAACCGCCTGCGACTGATATCCGTCTCTTCTGTGCTCATCTGCTCTCCATGCTCAGATTACATGATACCAAAAAAAAACGAACCCCGCTAATTGCGAGGTTCGTTCTCGTATTTTTACTATACAGTTTACTAACGTTTTGAGTATTGTTCTTTCTTACGCGCTTTACGTCTACCGACTTTCTTACGTTCTACTTCACGAGCATCTCTAGTTACAAAACCAGCCTTACGTAGGATAATACGGAAAGAATTACGCTTAATAGCTGCAAATTCTTCTTCGTTTTGATTAGCGGGGGTTTTACTGACAAATTCTTCATCAAACTTAAGTAATGCTCTAGTTATACCGTGACGAATAGCACCAGCTTGGCCCATATCACCACCGCCATGCACAGTAATTTTTAAATCGACTTTTTCAGACATTTCTACTGCTTGTAGAGCTTGTTGCACTACCATCCGTGCCGCACTACGACCAAAATACTCTTCTACGCTCAGAGTATTGACAGTTATTTTACCTGTACCAGATTTTAAAAAAACACGTGCTGTAGAGCTTTTACGCCGCCCTGTGCCATAAAATTGCTTAACCGCTTGTTGACTTGGCATAAGATTTAACCTCTAAAATAAAACTTCTAAAGCTTCAGGTTGCTGAGATGCGTGAGGATGCTGACTACCAGCATAAACTCGCAGTTTGCTAAACATCGCCCGCCCTAATGAATTCTTTGGCAACATACCCTTAACAGCCAAATTAACTGCTTCAACAGGATTCTTTTCCATCATCTTTTCAAAACTAGTTTCCCTAATACCACCTGGGTATTGAGTATGACGATAATAAATCTTGTCTTTGGCCTTGTTACCAGTAACAAGCACTTTTGCCGCATTAACAACTATTACAAAATCCCCAGTATCAACATGCGGGGTAAATTCTGGCTTATGCTTACCACGTAGAATAGCAGCTACCCTACTCGCAACGCGCCCTAGGCTCAAACGGCCTTTTTCGGCGTCAGCAATATTCTCAATATCTATAACGTAGCAATTGCGCTTAACGTCACTTGCTTTTGCACTGTATGTTCTCATTCTATCTACAACTCCGGTCGAGTGTTTATAATCAACTAAGCTGGCGATTGTACGAAATACTCCACCATAATGCAAGGCCAATCAAAACCAGCAGCCCCAAAAGACTATAAAACCAGACAAAAATACATTAGTTAACAAACAAAAAACTATTTTTCAGCGTAAATTTGCAAAAAAATAATGCCAAATGCTGTTTATGCGCTATTATTTAGCACATGTTGATCTTATTTTTCTATATAAACAGCAGGGAGCTCTAAAATTATGGCTAAAAAAGCAACTACCAAGTCTAAAACTAAGACTAAACGAACCACTACACCTAAAACAAAAAAAAGCAGTGCGGCTAGCAGCGGTAAAAGCTTCCGGGTTACTAAAGCTTTAACCAGAACACAACAGATAGCTTTAATCGCCGAACAAACTAGCCTCAGCAAAAAGGACGTAACTGCTGTAGTAGAATGTTTTGAGCCGATGATCGCTTCGCATTTACGCGGCCCAGGACAAATATCTTTTGCTGGTTTAATGAAAGTTATAGCTGTACGCAAACCAGCTACCAAAGCTCGTAAAGGAATCAACCCTTTCACTGGCGAACCAACTGTGTTCAAGGCCAAACCGGCTCGCAACATCGTCCGTATTCGTCCATTGAAGAAAGTGAAAGATTTAGTCACATCTTAAATATGCTATCCAAGCCAGTCAGCAATAATTACTGGCTTGGTGCTATATCATTTTCAATTAAAGCTCAATTGTGTAGGAATAGGTTTACGCGCAGCCTGACGCTGTTGTGTTTTGTACACAGTCCGGCGCACTATAAATAAAAACCCCGCTAATACCAAGACTAAAGATAATATCCACCACCAAGAGCCTTGCGCACCTAAAGTAGCCGCCTGATAAAAGAGTGCCGCAATAATGTAAGCCAAACCCGTCGACCAGACTACTGAAAACAATGCCCAACGCAAGTTCAATTCCTTGCTAATTGCAGCAACGACCGAAACACATGGGAAGTATAACAACGTGAACAATAGATAGGCATAAGCAGCAATGCCACCTCCAAAATATTGTACCATTGCCGCTTCATTCACATAAAACGCATTTAACGTCCCCACTACAGCTTCTTTGGCAATTAGGCCGGCTAACAAGCCCAATGTAGCTGGCCAATTGTCGACACTAATACCTATAGGCGCAAATAGCGGTGTTAATGTCTTGCCAAGGCTAACTAAAAATTCATTACCTAAGCCATTAATAACCACACATAAGGCAATAATCAACAATCCTGCTTTGAATAAAAAGCTCCTTAAGCGCTGCCATACTTGGCGTAATAAAACACTAAACAAAGGCCAACGATAATCTGGCATATCCATGAGAGCCATAGACTCTGTATGTGTTGCCATGCCATCACGCAAAATTAAACCTGTTAAGACTGCTACCATGATCCCGATCAAATACAGGCTAAAAATCACATTTTGCCCACCTAATGGAAAAAACGCCGCCACAAATATCGCATAAATTGCCAGCCTGGCACTACAGGACATAAATGGTGTCATCATGATAGTAAGGATACGCTCTTTTTGATTAGATAAAGTACGCGCACCCATTACTGCCGGCACATTACAACCAAAACCGACGATCATCGGCACAAATGATTTGCCCGAAAGCCCTAAGCGTTGCATTAAGCGATCAACAATAAATGCTGCACGCGCCATATAACCAGAACTTTCTAAAATTCCCAAACAAAAAAACATTGTTGCCAATACTGGGGTGAAGGTTAAAGTTATACTAATCCCACGCCCAATCCCGTCAGCCAATAAATTAATAAACCAAGGAGCAGCCCCCAAGCTAGTCAAAAATTTATGCACGCCAGCGACAAAGATCACCTCGGCAACATCTTCAAAACCTATTTGTAATAAACCACCTAAATTAATTGCACAGGTAAATAATAAATACATCACCCCTAAAAATATCCCGGGACCAAACACCTTATGCAAAACAAATTTATCAATGATTTCGCTAACCTGCACTTTTGCCGGCGCAGTTTGTACAGTTATTTGTTGTAAAATCTCTTGCAAAATAGCACGACGAAATTGCGCTATGTATAAATCTAATTCCACAGCTAAGGTCTGTTGCAACTGCTTAATCACTATGCTGGAATCTATTTGTAGCGCGAGCAATTTATTAACTAGCAGCTGATCTCCTTCCAAAATATGCACTGCTTGTCCGGCGGTCACATATGGCTGCCAGGTGGAAATTATAGCTTGTATCGGCGTGGGATAATTGAACTGCAAACTTTCACTAACAGCAAAACCACGCAAAGTTTGTTCTAACTGCTTGATACCAACGCCAGTTTTCGCCACTATTGGCACAACTGGACAACTTAAACGCTTCGCTAATGCTAAAGCATCAATTTTAATGCCAGCTGATTCTGCTAAATCTAAACAATTTAACACCACAATTACCGGGACGCCTAATTCGAGCAATTGTAAGGTTAAATACAAGTCACGACTCAAATGTGCCGCATCGATAACATTAAGGTAAATAGTATTATTTGGAGCAGTCGCAATATATTCACAGGTTATTTTCTCATCTAACGCCATATCGGCGGTAGCAATTAACGAATAACACCCTGGCAAATCTATTACGTTGATAGTGTTACGGGTAAATTCATCGGTATAAGTGCCATGATACTGTTCTACCGTTACCCCAGGCCAATTGCCAATTTTTTGGTTGGCACCAGTTAAACGGTTGAATAGCGTGGTTTTACCACTGTTAGGGTTGCCGACTAATGCGATTGACTGTAACATTTAACCCTTCAGCTTTTCTAATACTTAACACAACCCCATCCAGGCTAACTTGTAAAGGATCGCCTAACGGGGCTACACGCACTACGGTTACCCTAGCTCCAGGCACCATTCCGCAGGCAAACAGCTTTTGACGGTCAGCGCTATTTAGCACATCTAACCCAACTATGTCAGCTATATCGCCAAGATGCAAGTCCGCCAAAGTAATCATATTTCATAAGAATTGATTTAAAATGTACCTATTTTGTCCTATAGCACCAATTTAGTCAACAACTTAGAAAAACTTGGGGTAAAGACCTTCTAACTCCGACCTTTTTGCACCACAACGCAAAAAAGTCTTGACTTTTTTGCATTACAGTACACAATAGTCAAATGGAAAGAATTCAACAAAACTATATTTTGCAAGATCTTGAAAAGAAGATCGTGTTATTGGTCGGTCCCAGGCAAGCTGGTAAAACTTGGCTGGCCAAAGCAATAGGTAAAAAATTCAAGAACACCTTATACTTAAACTACGACTCTAACCCCGATAAACGGATAATGCTGGAACAATCTTGGCTACCGGACCTCGAACTATTGATCCTTGATGAGCTACACAAAATGCCAGAGTGGAAAAATTATTTAAAAGGCATTTTTGATACAAAACCAGAGAGTATGCGTATTTTGGTAACTGGTAGCGCTAGATTAGATATATATGATCAAGTTGGCGATTCTCTAGCTGGTCGTTATTTTCGACATAGATTATTACCTTTTTCTTTGAGTGAATTGCGCCAAGTTGGCGCTAAATCTTCGGTTAATATGTTACTCGCTCGAAGTGGTTTTCCAGAGCCATTTTTATCGCCCAACGATCAAGAAGCAGAGCGTTGGCGGCAACAATATATTAATAGTATGTTAAGCAGCGATATCTTTGATGTAGATGAAATTGATGATATAAAATCCTTTCGATTAGTATTTGAATTATTACGTACCAAGGTTGGCGGACAAGTGTCATACAAGAGTATTGCTGAAGATATACAAATTTCTCCGCATACAGTAAAAAAATATATACAAATTTTACAAGCTTTATACATAGTTTTTATAGTTACACCGTACAGTAATAATATTGCACGCAGCATACTAAAAGAGCCAAAAATCTATTTTTTTGACAATGGACTAGTAAATTCTGATGCTGGTGGTAAATTAGAAAACTTCGTCGCTAATAGTTTATTAAAAAGTTTATATGCTCAAAATGACTACCACGCCACCAATTATTCACTACAGTATTTACGCACTAAAGATAAAATAGAAGTTGATTTTGCTCTAGTAAACAAAGATAAAATTGAACAAATCATCGAAGTCAAAAGTTCAAATTCTAGTCTGCACGTAGGACTAAAATATTTTCATGATAAATATCATTTACCTGCTATGCAAATAGTTAATAATTTACGTCTTGAAAAATTGGTGAATGATATTAAGATTTTGGATTTAAGTAAATACCTATCAGAGCAGTTTATGTGAAGCATTACCAGCCCCACTAGCAAGCTGATAATGTTTAGAGATTATAAATCATCTCCTTCTAGATTTCTTTGCAGGTGGCTGGAATGCAACACTATTTGCTGAAGTATTAGCATTATTAGCGCCGTCATTTAAACCCATGTTTCCAAAGACTGAAGGATTTGTCATTTGCATTGGCAATAAGAACACCATCGGCGAAACAGGAACAATCTGTAATGAATATTGTGAATTATTAATCATTTGTTCGAATAACGTCACCTTATTGGCCAAACAAGCAATTTTTTCATTTATAACATCCAAAAGTCTCTGCATTCTATGTAAAGAATAATTAATAATTTCTTCTTTTTCATTATTTGCACTGCCCCTATTAATAACTGGAAATAAATCTGCAATTTGAGAAATAATAATATTTATATTTGTAATACTTCCATAACCCCCTTCTAAAGACTTTCGTCTATTATTTTCCAAATTGTTAATATTTATTGCATCGCATCTAAATATTACTTTTAACTGGTTATTGACTTCATAACCTACAATTACTGAATTTTGTCCTGTAGTGAAATTTTGCTGTGCTGGTATAAATACAGCTTTTTCCAGCCACCCAATATGTAGGTATTTTAATTGTTTAAAAGTGACACATTTGGCAACAAGCTGACCCCTTAATAAATTATATTGATCAATTTTCTCTTTCATACTATTTACCATTTTTTATTAGAATAAATACCACATAACGCAGCTTATATTTAATAGATAATATAGTCAATCATTCGTTGATCCATATGAATCTATTTATAAAGCAACAAATAACACTTTATTATAATTAAAAAATTCGTCTTTAGCGCAATTTAAATTTGCTGTCTATAATAGTTTGAAATGATAGCGATGCCATTGGTAATTTGAAATTGGACAAATACAGCGAACCTAATGGTGATATAGCAGAGTTTGTTGCTGTAAACCCTGGAAAAGTACTACTAAAATTTGGCGATGACACCGAACTAGTATTTTGCTGCTGATTTACAGGGCCATACGACGGCGGAGGCATAGAGCTAGTGGTTTGCTGCTCACTTGCAAAGCCATACAACAAAGGTGGTGGCATCGAACTAGTAGTTTTCTGTTGAATAGATAATTCTGTTTTTTCTAATTCAGTTGTAAATATTAATTCAAGTTTTTTGTAATATTCTGTCTGACTAATCAATATTTCACATTGCAATTTAAGAGTTCCCAAATTTACGACAGGGTACAAATTGGTGAAATTATCAATTAAATATTGATGCCCAGAGACTAAAGAATCTATATGTTTTAGATTCGAGAATATTCTACCATCAAGGATTGTAATTTGATTGATTCTAAAAATTGCTAATGGATCATTTTTCTGTGCCGGAGAAGCTAAATCGTTAACATGTGTCATATATAATTGTATAAGATTCTTATTAACTGAAATGAGCAAATTAATAATTTTTTCTAAAATTTCATAACTTTTCAATAATAGTAACTGCTTTTGCTGTGTGATTGTTTTTACTTGTTCCGCAAGCACAACCTCGGCATTCACGGCTCGCTTAAGCCCTGTTCCCTTACCCATATCTGTATTCCTGATTTAATGTTAAATTTACGGTAAATTTTAAGTGCACACCCAATTATTTAACTCATAAACGACAAAGAATTGGGTGTTTTAGATATTTAAGCTGTACTGATTGTGGTGGCTGGTTGCTTTTTCCAGTGATAGAGTTTGTTAAATAAAATAGCAAACGCACCATTACCCATAATATTCATAGAAGTGATCATTGAATCAAACACTAGATTTAAGGTGTAAACCAATGCGACCATTTCACCGGTAAAATTAAAATGCTCCACTGCCAACGCTGAAATAATTAGTGCTCCTCCTCCAGGAATCGCTGCGCCAGTAAATCTTGCTATTGTGTAATATATGCTAAATGCCAGATATTGACCCAGTGAAGGAAAAGGCATTCCAAATGAGACCATTAATGTCATTGCAAAAATCGGCATCGCCAATACGTCAGCAACCAAGTGATAATTTACTGTACTGGGGATGACAAAATTCACTATGTCTGGATCATGTACATTTTTACGTGTCGCAATCAAGGTTAATGGCATGGTTGCGGCGCTAGACATGGTGCTAAACCCGGTGATAAAAGGCGGGATCATATTTTTTAAATAGTTTAGCCAAACACTTGGTTTGAATTTAGCTAGTATAATGTACCATGGTAGAATATAGGCTATTTGCAGTACCGCTACCCAACCAAAAACAAAGGCATAACCTTGCATTAAATCTGTTAGCACATCTTCGTACTGCATCTTAATCACAAAACCTAAAATCATTAGTGGCAATAATGGCAAAACTAATTTATTTAATACGAATATGGTTATTTTATTGCATACGTTAGCGATTTTTAATACAAAGTTTACCAATCTAGAGTTTTTTAAAGGTTTAATTGCAGTTAACAATCCCAAAAACACTGCCAACACAATCGCGTGTAATGGCCCTGCTAAAACGGGTAAGTTTAATTTCCAGGTAGGGTCTAGCTCTTCAGTTGTAATTCCAGTGACAACGCTTAGATTAGCTTTATGTACTATCATGTCACCAGCAAAATATGCAATCCACGTAGCGATAAAGTTGGATAAACACAACAAAGGGATCAATAGCACTATAAGCTTAACGGCTCCCTGCTTTAGATGTACAATACTGCTCAAAATCAAAGAGAAAACAATAAATGGCAAGACAAAAACTAATAACTCTTTGAGAGATAGGCTAATTGCATACAAAAATTGTTGCGTACTTGCTGGCAGCATAGGACCCACGCAGACCGCAAACAGTATTATGCCCAATAAAATTAACGGTAACTTGAACTGCCACAGTTTATTGATGATGATACGCATGCTATACCGCCTTCCTCAAAAAAATAGCTCCTAACATAGCAAAGTTTTATTTAAGAAGGCAATATTTTCTGCGATTTATTTTAGATATTTAGTCATTTACAAACCTAAATATGCATAACAATTTGCTCATGCTCTACCTCGACTTTAACGGTACTGCCCTCGGTAAAATCACCAGCTAACAGCTTTTCTGCTAGAGGGTTTTCGATCATTTGACGAATAATGCGTTTCAGCGGTCGTGCGCCAAACACTGGATCATATCCAGCCTCTGCCAGCTTGTCTTTTACTGCATCGCTAAAGCTAACATTTAAACCGACATTTGTTAAACGTTTACTAACTATAGATAATTGTATATCGACGATACTACGTAATTGCTCTTTGCTTAACGCTTCAAACACCACAATATCATCAATACGGTTGATAAATTCTGGTCTAAAATGCTGTCCGACTATTTCTAATACAGCAGCACGCATTTTTTCGTATTCAGCTTTACCAGTCATTTCTTGGATCATAACCGAACCTAAATTTGAGGTCATCATAATTACGGTGTTACGAAAATCCACTGTACGTCCCATGCTATCAGTTAAACGACCGTCATCTAAGACTTGCAATAGAATATTAAATACATCAGGATGCGCTTTTTCTATTTCATCAAACAATATGACGCTATAAGGACGTCGACGCACCGCTTCGGTTAATTGACCGCCTTCTTCATAACCAACATAACCAGGTGGCGCGCCAATTAAACGAGCCACCGCGTGTTTTTCCATATATTCTGACATGTCAATACGCACCAAAGCTTCTTCGCTATCAAACAGAAACTCGGCTAATGCTTTGCATAATTCTGTTTTACCTACGCCTGTTGGGCCTAATAACATAAATGAACCTAAAGGACGATTAGGATCGGATAAGCCAGCTCGCGCTCTACGTACCGCATTGGCCACTGCACTAATTGCTGGTTGTTGGCCAACCACACGCTTGGCCAAAAATTCTTCCATATGTAATAATTTATTTCTTTCCGTTTCTAGCATCTTACTAACTGGAATTCCAGTCCAGCGCGAAACTACGTTAGCTATTTCTTCTTCGGTAACTTTATTGCGTAATAACTGAAAATCTTTTAGATCTAATTTTTCAGCAGAAGTTAATTTCTTTTCCAATTCCGGGATACGCCCATATTGTAACTCTGACATGCGTGCGTAATCACCAGCCCTTCTGGCAGTATCTAATTCTTGCCTGGCGCGCTCTATTTCTTCCTTAACTTGCAGAGTATCAATCAACGCAGATTTTTCTTTATTCCACACAGTTTCAAATTCTTTATATTTTTGCTCGGCCACTTCCATATCTTTGGTTAATTTAGCCAAACGTTCTTTAGAGGCTTTATCCTCAGCTTTCTTCAATGCTTCATATTCGATCTTGTATTGAATTAAACGTCTTTCTAATTTGTCCATCTCCATAGGTTTGGAATCTATTTCCATGCGGATCTGACTAGCTGCCTCATCAATTAAATCTATCGCTTTATCCGGTAATTTGCGTCCGCTAATATAACGATGCGACAAAGTCGCTGCTGCTACCAAAGCTGGATCGGTAATTTCTACGCCATGATGCAAAGCATAACGTTCGCTCAAACCACGTAAAATCGCAATCGTGCTCTCTACCGACGGCTCGTCAACAAACACTGGTTGAAAACGACGCTCCAAAGCCGCATCTTTTTCCACGTATTTTCTATATTCATCTAGCGTTGTCGCGCCGATACAATGTAGCTCACCGCGTGCCAATGCTGGTTTTAACATATTGCCAGCATCCATTGAACCTTCAGCCTTACCAGCACCAACCATGGTATGTAATTCATCAATAAATATAATGATTTCACCTTCATGTTTGGCTAATTCATTTAAAACTGCTTTTAAACGCTCTTCAAAATCACCTCTAAATTTGGCTCCGGCAATTAACGCGCCTAAATCTAACGATAACACGCGTTTGCCTTTTAACCCTTCTGGTACTTCGTTATTAATAATGCGTGCCGCCAAGCCCTCAACTATCGCGGTTTTACCAACCCCTGGTTCACCGATAAGTACCGGATTGTTTTTGGTACGTCGTTGCAAAACTTGAATCACACGTCTAATTTCATCATCACGGCCAATAACTGGATCTAGTTTTTGCTGTTCGGCGCGGGCGGTTAAATCTATAGTGTAACGTTCTAAGGCATTACGATTAGCTTCTGCATTCTGATCTTGTACGGTTTGCCCGCCACGCATTTTATCAATTGCTTGTTCAATTTTGTTTTTGTCTAACTTGAATTGGCGTAATAATTGTCCTAACGTGCCCTGATCTTCTAACGCAGCTAATAAAAATAATTCACTGGAAATAAATTGATCTTTACGTTTTTGCGCCAATTTATCCGCGCCATTTAAAATTCGCGTTGTGTCGTTGGACATATGAATATCTGTTTGCCCACCGACAACTTGCGGCAATTGATCTAATGCCACGCCAAGTTGTGAACGCATGCTAGCAATGTCTACGCCCAGAGACATTAATAACCGATAAATAGAGCCATCGGTTTGATCTAGCAGTGCTTTCATAATATGCACTGGCTCGATCATAGAGTTATCCATACCCACTGCAATAGACTGCGCATCACCAAGAGCTTGTTGAAATTGAGTTGTTAATTTATCAAAACGCATTTAAACCTCGATCTGCAAAACATTTTTCATCTTCATACAATGAATGTGGGTTTGAGTGTGCGTTAAATCAAGTGCGCCAAATGAGATTAAACATTCTGCCAGCATCTTTTGACCTACGATATGAATAAAAGCGCGTTGGATCAGAATGTGTACACCACTCCTCACCATAAATGTGATCGGCCGGCATACCGTGTTGCTGAAGAGTGAGGCGGGCTAAAGTGTATAAGTCACCTAACCACTTATCGGCTGGTTGAGGCTTGAAGCCCTGCTCTAGTTGCGCTGGGGTCCAGCCATGGGCAGCAAAGCCGTCTAAAACGTCCTTACCGACCTCAAAGGCATTTGGCCCTATTGCAGGACCCAACCAGGCTATACAATCATTTAAGGGCGCTACAAAGCGTTTACAAGTATTGGCGATAATCCCCGCCGCCAGTCCCCGCCATCCAGCATGAATAACCGCCACCTGTTGGCCCTTTAAATCACAAATAAACACTGGTAAGCAGTCTGCCGTGCGGATAAGGCATACCGTATTGGCTTGACTAGTTAATATCGCATCTGCTTCTGGTTGGATAGTGTGTTGTTCTGGTTCGATAACAGTAGTGCCATGGACTTGCTTTACCCATAGAGGCTGTGCGGGGAGATCTAAATCAGTCACCTCAGTGCCACGGAACGTGGCAAGGGCAACAACATTGCTAGGTGCCGGCCAATTTGCTAATAAATACTTATCGTTTATCGCCATTTAAATTCGCTAATAAATCCTGCATATCTTGCGGTAACGCTACTTCCCATTGCATTTCTGCCCCAGTCCGTGGATGCAATAATTGTAAGACTTTAGCATGTAATGCCTGACGCGGAAAATTATGTTGCAATCTTGGTGCATAAGTTTTATCACCAACAATTGGATGGCGTGTAAAGGCCATATGCACCCTGATTTGATGAGTACGGCCAGTTTCTAATTGCACCTGGATATGGGTGTGCTTAGCAAATTTCTTCAGCACACGATAATGGCTAACCGCTGGTTTACCATCACTAACCACGGCCATTTTTTTACGATCACGTGGATGGCGACCGATCGGCTGATCTATAGTGCTACCAGCCAAAAACAAGCCATGTACCACTGCTTCGTAAATTCTACCCATACTGCGCATTTGTAATTGTTCGATCAATGACGCATGTGCCGCTAGATTTCGTGCCACTACCAATAAACCGGTAGTATCTTTGTCTAAGCGATGCACAATACCAGCACGCGGTATATTGCTTAATTCTGGCGCATAGTTCAATAATGCATTAACCAAGGTGCCAGCGTAATTGCCCGCAGCTGGATGCACCACCACATTAGCGGCTTTATTCACTACGATTAAATCTTCATCAGCATACACGATGTCCAATGGCAAATCTTGCGCGTCCCAAGTTACTGCTGGAGTTAGATTTGCCGATATAACTACCTGCTCACCGCCTTTAACCTTGTCTTTAGGACGCAACACCGCACCATCGACAGTACATTCACCACTTAGCACCCAACTTTTTAAACGCTCGCGCGAATAATCCGGAAAAAGGTTAGCTAAAGCTTGATCTAGCCTCGAGCCAGCAAACTCAGTATGCACTACCGCGTTTAAGGAAATATTTGTATTTTCTTGCATAATCGTGGATTAGACCATGAAGTAAGCAAGCTGTCAATGCCAAGGTGGCAAGGCTGCATATGCATCGGGGCTATGTTAATTCTTGCAAGTTGCGTGCAGTAGCGTCAATTAGCTTTTGGAAGTTTGCATCGCAGCGATGGTAATCGATAATGTCAACCACAAACGGTAAATTACTGTTCTCAAACTTTTCTCGCACAAAGCTAAGTTTAGTCAAATCTATTTTATCTGTATTTTTAATACAAATATCTAGATCAGAATAAGTATGCCAAGAACCGTTTACTCTAGAGCCAAACAAATAGACATTAAAATCTGCCGGGAAAAAAGTTTTGATTAACGCTAATTGTTCCGCACTTAGACCTAGTTTATCCATCTATTTACTCATTTGAGAGCAAGTAGTCAAAAAGCTTTGCACCATTGTATTGAAAACTGGTAATTTGGAATATAGTTCCTCCGCAACGCTTTCGTTATACACATGCGTGGTCTGATTTCTGTATTCGATGTATAAGAACCAAACATCCAAGCCATCAATTATTCCTTGTTTAGCTGCCTCTCTAAATACATCGCGTGGATTATTGATTACCAAGCCCTTCACTGCCAAGATGCGTTTCATGGTTTTCCAGACTAACTCGTAAGTAAACTCAAAACGCTGTATAGCGGCATCGCGAATAAATTCATTTTTAGGCTCATGCAATATCGCCGTGAGCTTTGTCGCGGCTTTATGTAACGCCGTGATATCTATGCTGCCTAAAATTATTGTTGGTTCCATGTTATACACTCTGACCTGGTTTTATTGCATTCTAATTTGAGGATGGACAGCAAAGCAAGACTACGATAGACTTTTGGTACTCAACACACCACGCAGTGAGGCAACTATCTTGTGTAAAGTTTGGCGCATAATTCCATTTCTAGCTATGTTTGTTGGCGCGGCATTTCTAACTGGTTGTGGCAAGAAAGAAGATATCTATAAAGACATGACTGCCAAACAAATTTACGAGCGTGGTAAGAAAGCTGCTGTGGGCAAAAACTATTCACAAGCAATCCAAGATTTTGATACCTTGGAAGCACGCTATCCTTACGGTGAATACACTGACAAGGGCCAGCTAGCGTTAATTCACGCTTACATGCATGGTGGGGAAGAAGCATCTGCTTTAGCTGCAGCAGAGCGTTTTATCCGCATGCACCCTCGGCACCCACATGTAGACTATGCCTATTACATGAAAGGCGTAGTAAATTTTAAAGAAAACTTTAGCTTAGTGTTTAGAAACATGCCGCTCGATCGTTCATTGCGTGATTCTACTTTTGCCCAAAGCGCCTTCGACGATTTTAAGACCTTAATAGAAAAATTTCCGCACTCGAGATATGCCTATGATGCGCGTAAGCGAATGATTTTATTGCGTGAACAATTAGCCGATCATGAGCTGCATATTGCTGAATATTATCAAAAGCAAGGTGCTGATTTAGCAGCGGCCAATCGTGCCAGCTATTTGGTTAATCAGTTTCCACAAACTGCTGCTGCTAGAGAAGCGTTGAAAATCATGCGTGATTCGTATGCAGCAATAGGGTTGAAGAAAGAAGCGTTAGATAGCAGTGAAGCTATAGCGATGAATAAGTAATAACAAATAAAATTTATAATGTTATTAAAGTTCTTAAGCGTTACATCCCAGGGTACTTCGGAGCATTCTTGTTTTGTAACTTTGCTACGTCATCGACTGCAAGAGTAGTTAATCCATGTGTATTGAATTTGTCAAATAGTGGTTTTAACAAGTCTGTTGTATCAGCATCTTGAGGTTCTTTGGCTGAATGGGTTTCTACTAAGTATACAAGCATTTTATCTATAGCGTTGGTTATTCCTGGCACCTTTGCCTCTCTAGCAGCAAAAGAGGTATTTAATATATTTGGAATAATCTCCAACATAGCTTTTATTTCTCTCACTATATTCTTTTTTTCTGTAAGTGATAAATTAGATTCCATAACCCTGTTTTGATAGGCTTGAATATCATCCACTAAAGTCATTGAATCTTGAGCTGTAAACACTTTCCCTTGCTCTGCTTTATTCGTATAAGCATGCAGTTGCTCTGTTGGTCGAGATTGAGGCAAATTATTAGGTAATTTTCTCGCAGGAAGTGGTGGCGGTACTTTCTTATTTTGTGCATCATTCGATGGTTCCTGCTGAAGTCTTCGTCTAAGTTCTGCTTGCCTTGTTCCTTGTTTTTTATCAACACTCGGAGTTTTAACTTTGCCATGCAATGGATTAACAACATGTCGCTCTGAGGCTTTAGTACTAGAAGATGCGGGAGTAAAACCACCACTTATTTTTGGTTTTCTAGGTGGTGGCACCGGCCTTTGTCCCACCGGTTGGCTACTATGTGGGGAAACTCTCTTTTCCTCGGTAACCGCAGTTTTCACCACATACCCGGCCTTATCAGCGATTACTTGTAAACCTTGTACAATTCTATCATGCAACGGCTTATCCTTGGTCGCTAGGTCTTTTAATACTGGCTGTAACAACCCATGTACCTTATCATAATTTTTACTAGTGTTAAAGTTACGTAATTTCAGTAACGATTTATGTATTTCAAGATAATTTGGTCCAATTTTTTCCTGACTACCTCTTATGGAGTAAATTAAAGTTGAGACAGGTGCCATTAAAGCCTCAAATACCTTTTTATCGGAATAATCTTTGCCACCACGAACTTTACTTGTAGATCTAAAGAATTGATCGCTTAAAACATCCGCGTCTGTAGGAATAATAAATTCACTAAATAGTTGCATTGCTGCATTCAGTTTTGTTTGGGATTCCTTGGTCAAAGAGTCATACTCTAGTTTGCGTAAAGCAGAATATATGCCGAAATTATACAACGGATTGCTTTTTTCTTTTATTTTTATCTCTTCACCATCCGCATTATGACCAACCACATTAGCAACATATTTTTTGAATGCGTCACTTATATCAGGAAATTCTTTAGCAATCGTGTCAGCTAATTTTGTTATTCCTTCTTGATTCACCTCCGAAATTCTTGGTTGTTGGATAGACAAAGGGATTGTTTTAACTGAAGATGGTTTAGGTTGCGATTGTGATAATGGCGTCTTGATATTATTAACTGCTGGTTCAGATTTTTGAATAGATGAAGAATCTTCTTTTTTTGGTTGTTGCTTAAGCTGATACGTATTTTCTACCCCAATCTGTCTCTCGATTATTTTAACGGCATGCCCTATTGAAGACATATTATTTACAAATTTTGTATCAGCATTATCTTCATCAAATTGAGAAGAATAAGATCCGTAATCTATTTTATATTCTTTATCGCCATATTTAATGGAGGTGTATTGATTTTCTCCGTAGCCGCCACCTGATATAGTTACCTTATTATTATTAATAAGTTGTTGCAATCTTGTTATAATATCATTTTCATCATCTTTTGGATTAAAAGCAACCTGACCAAGCCGTATTTTTTCCCCTTCTTTATCTATCAATTTATTTTCTAAATTTATTTGTAATATTTTTTTTGGAGAAGTATTAATGTCATTTTTTGTATTAGAAGGTTGTTGACTATTTAGCGTTGGAACCTGTTTGATATTATCAAATGGAAATATCGTTTCATCATTTTTTTTGTTTGTGTTTGATGTGTCTGATTTCGTATTTTGCACATTTTTTTGGCTATTAGTAGAAGATCGAACAGACAAAGGAATAGAATTATTATTAATCTGCCCTGATGCTGTTAAACTGGGTTGTTGTTTGTTTATAGTTGGATTTAAGATATTTTGTCTTTCAGGTTTATTAAAATTTTTATTACTTGAAATATTATTTTGAGAAACGCCCAGTTTATCATTATTTTTCTCGTATTGCACTTTCTTTGTAACTAATAAAGGTTCAATATTATTCAAATCACACACCTTCCCTATAGTTACATTATAAGATTCACGATAAATGTCACCACTCACCCCGCTATATGCAATGAACTCCAATTCTTGCAGGGATTTTGAAATATTTCCTTTTTTAGCATGATCCATAGCATTCTTGCTTTTTTCAACGACAGCATTTACTTTAGAAGATATAGTATTGATAATGTCACTTAACCCTTCATTATCGCTTTTTACACGTTCTATAATTCTTATCTTCATCTGCTTAAAATTTTCTTCATCTTTATAATATTGGCCGCATAAATCAAGAAAGCCAATTACGGATATAATGCTACGCCCTTTTTTTATCATATCAAATAAATTTTCTTCTAATTTTTTATCCGCATATATTTTGGTTTGTATTTTTTTATTTTCAAAAAAAGCTTTTTCAGCTTGTTCATGTTCATGAAAGGAATCAAGCTTCCATAAATCAGAAATTAAAGACCGCATGTTGTCATTAATAAAATAGTTTACTGTAGCACTTTGTATAGGTTTGGCATCAAGAATGCTTGGGTTTTTACTAACCAGGATGGAATTTAAATATTCATATTTTGCAGCCTCCTCAGAATTATTTTCGAAAAATTTCCAGCTAGACGGCAAATCTATCGTCACACCCCCATTGAGATACGCCAGGATTTTTCCCCCATCAGTTATTGCTTTCTTTAATGTGACATTATTAAGAATCACTTCTTTTATACGCTCATTATACTTGTTTACCAATTTACCATAAGTATCTTTATATTGTGCTTTATTATCATCTCTCACGTTTTCTAATGCTAGTCTAATTCTCGCCAGCGCTTTTGCATCGGTATTATATTTGTCAAGAAGATGATCAATAATTGCAAAAAAATCATTTGGATCCTGATCGTCTTCATGCTGCGATAAGTATTCAATTTCCGTGAAATATTTATTATTATACCCATAGTGAGCAAGCAATGCAGCTACATTTTCTTGATTTTTCAGATAATAATCCCAACTCAAATTAGAAACAATAAACGGGGTTATTTCCTCGTGTATAACTTTGGTTTTATAAGAACGCTCACGAAGATTAGAAAGTTTCATTATTTGTTGTTCTGTAAATTTAGCTGCAAAAGGCGCTTTTTGTTTGAATATACTTGACAGAATACGTGCGTCATTCTCCGTAAGATCAAATTCTTTTGAATCATTATTACCAGAAACCATTTCATCATAGGTATTAACAACAAAACTATTGTACTCACTCAAACACTTCTTATACATTGGAAGCGAAATAACCTGTTTGTTTTTAGATAATTCATTTAGACATGAATATACAGAATTAAATTGCTGATATTTCATTTGTTCTATTTTTTTCACATCAGACAAATACTCAGAAAACATTTGTAATATTGTTGCGATACTTTCAGGATCTTCAATTAATTCTGTTTCTTTTTCATTTGCCGCGAATTTTGCAAAAAATGAATCCCTCAATTTTGTTTTTAACGCTTCTTTATCAGTTGATAGTTCTTCTGTATTGGCCACAGAACCTGACAGATTTTTATATATCTCAATTAATTCATTATTTTTAAATTTTTGAGAAGAGTATAATACTATTATGCTCATTACATCCTTGTAATTCTGATTAAATTGTTGAGCAGCATTGTTTTTATACTTTTCCTCATAAATCTTTATTGCCATATCTTTTTTAATATCAAAAATTTCACTTATTTTCAGCAGTTCAGATATGTTGCCATCATTTATCACCTCCTCATTCATACTCAATTTATTGAGCAAAAAATCCTGTATCGGTTTAGTTATTTCTTTTGCACCTTCTTTTTTCATGAAATTGGTGAGCACTGTCATAGCCGAATTTCCGCTTTCGGGATCATTAGATAAGAGTATATCTCGAAATAATTCTTTTACAGAATCTAAAAATTTTTGTTTAAAATCGGTAGAGTATTTTGCATCAGCTGCAGAATAAATTTTTGACATATAAATTATGTCTTCTGGGATATATTTTAAAAAAAAATTAATGTCATTAAATAAATTTTCTCCTTGATCCCATGACATGGTTTGGATAACTTTTGTGCTTAATGGTCCACTTTCACTTTTATTATATATGTGCTTCATTTTATTGTTAATAGAGCTTAAAAAAAGTGTAACACAGTTAACATTAGTATTTAATTTTTTATAGTTCAATAATTCAATTTTTTCTCCTCTAATTTCATTCAACATTTTATCTCTAGCTTCCTTAGCTTTTTCATGGGCTGGATATTTTAACTGATCTCTCATGTCAGTCCAAGAAACAGCAGAACCTATTGTTTTTACTAATATATCTGATGGAAAATAGTTACGAATATATTCATCATCCCCGCCATCTTTGGTTGTTACTTGCTTAGCCATACTCATCTCCTGCTTCCTTATGCAAGAGACATCCAGAGGCTTAAAAAGTTTCAATCGAGTGCATAACCACGTAAAAACTGTAATGGTTGGAAAATTAGCTGGTGTGTACGATGAAAAAACCCAGACAGCCAATCGATATGTAAAAACTGTCTGGGTTAATAGCTGATTATACTTTCAATTTATTCTTGTTTTTATTAGTTGACTTATCATCATTTTTATCATCTTTCTCATTATGTTTAGTGTTTTCTGGTTTAGAAAACGTCAATGCCCGAGTTATTGTTACATCTTCGTCAAGATCTCCATGTTCATTATCATCATCAAACTCGCCGTTTTCTTTAGAATCATATACAGCATAATCTTGTGGGTATTCTTTGCGTAAATCAGACTCATACTGTTCTAACTCTGCATCACTCAACTCAGCTCTTGCTAATGTCATTCTTGCTGTGCTTGGTGTTGCGACTATTGGCGTTATTATATTGCTTGGCTTAAATGGTAGTGCTGGGCGCGGTAAAGGCGAATTATTCCAATCATTCATAGCCATATTTACAGATGTACATAATTTATCTCTCAACATTTGGCCAAGTGCATCACTGCCTCGTAGTTTAGGTCCAGATTCAAGATGCAAAAACGCTCCACGATCGGTTTTACCGGTATTGGTAGCTCCACCCCCATTAACTACACGCGCTTGTATGCAAGTATTTGGGCATGGGCTATGTGTTGGAAACCATGCTGCGCCTTGTTTAAAGTCATTGATCGTATATGGCTTACCATCTTGTTGCCCCGGCACTCTGTGCGAACCTAATGTTATGTTGTTACACTGATCCATAGTAAACACTTTTGTAAACTGTCTAGCAAGACTCATGGGGAAACTACGTAATTTTTCATTAAATTGAGTACCTTTTTGATTAGTGAGGTACATTAATCTTTTGCTGCCCATCCCATGTACTTGTAAATAAACCGCATCCACGCCATACATATTAAATAACTTCTTATGCACATCGGTAAATAAACCAGTGTAACTATGCGCGGCATCAGAAGTACGACGCTTATTTTGCCCAGATGCTTTTGTTCCTTCAGCACTAGCAGGATGCACAGCATTACGAATTAAACATTTAGCTTTAGTGTTTAAAAATAAATCACATACTACTCGTTGTACACCATCACGGCCCTCATGTGGCGATTCCAAAATTAGATTATCTGTTGGCCCAAAACGCCAAAATATAGTCACCGGAAAATCACCTTTATCTTTGGGTACATAAATTGCTACGTTATCTAGACCAGGGTAACGACATGCGGCCAAATTTAGCTTGGAAACATACTGATTAATTAAGGTTTCATTTTCATCATTTAATGCCTGAATAAAAATTTGCGTATTTTTAGTTAACGCATCGGTGGGTTCTTTGTAGTCGCTAATTTTTTGGCCAACAAAATCATTAGTTGCTGCTTGCAAAGACTCTCCTGATAGTTCTTTATAGGAAGAGATATCCATAATTTACGTCCTTGTTAATTAAGAAATACCTTAAAAATTATAGTAATTTTTTTAATAAATACTAATACACAGCTGTAACAAATTCGTCTTTCTTACTTAAAGATTATGAATATGTAGAGGAAATATTAGATATTTTATTTCTGTTGCAACCGTACTTCATACTGCGGATATGAAATAACAATGTTATTGGCTTTGAATTCAACGGCAATTTGCGTATACAAATCGCTAGTTATACTGGTTTTTTTGTTTACATTACGTGCAACAACTTGTAACTCAAATAGCAGATTACCTTCGGTAAAACCATTAATAAAAACATTAGGCGCATTTGGTGGTGTCTGTATCAGACCAGTGTGGCCTGTGGCTATCTTTAGCAATATACTTTTAACCAAATCTATATTCGAATCACAAGGAACACTGACTGCGCATTTTAGTAACCCCAACTCGTTATCATAAACATAGTTCACTATCGGCGTAGTTATCAAATCGGCATTGGGAATAATCACATCCTCTTTTAATAAACTCACCATACGGGTGTAACGAAAATTTATCTTCTTAATAAATCCTTCATGCCCCTTGATTAAAACTCTATCGCCAGGCTTAATAGTTTCTTCTAATAACAAAATTATCCCTGCTACAAAATTGTTCACAATATTTTGCAAGCCAAACCCGATACCAACCGACAAAGCACCAGCAACAATCGCCAAACCAGTAAAATCAGCGCCAGAAATCGCCAAACCTATTAAAATAGCTAATGCTAATACTACGTAAGACAATAATGAAAACAAAACACTATGTGAACCAGCATCTAAATCGATTTTACGAGTTTTGGATAAATGCAATAGTGTATACTTCCAGGCCATTTGAATCGCTGCAAACAACATCAATGCTAGCAACAAACGTAGTGGGATAATTTTAATCCCATAGATAGTTCCACCTTCTAACAATATCCTCTTTGCATAATCTAAAACAGCAATCGGTACACCCCACCATTCAGATAACATCAAAATCGTCCAACAAGCAAATAAGGCATACAAGGCAAATTTAAATAACGCAAACTCAAAGAAACGCTGCTTCTTATGAGTGGCTAAACTGTTTAATTTTGTATGATCAAATACTATGTTGCCAAGATATACAATTGATATAAAAACTAACACTGAACCCAATGTGAGGAAAAAACCTTGTACTAACTGCCACCAAGGCACTTCTATTCTTACGTTCTTTGGCTTAGCATCTAGCTGTAAACGAGTTTGCACACTAAGATCTTGTGCTTTAAAAGCAGTTAGCCTGCAGTGGTATAGTCTATTAGCTTGTAAAGTCTTTTGTGTTTGGATATACGCTAAATCTGTAGTACGTTCCGTGTACTCTTTGCCTAAGGCATTAACTTCTCTAGTCAACGCATCTAACTCTTTTAACTGTGCACCTGCTGTTTCCATACAGGCTGTGGCAAGTTTATTAATATTATCAAGCTTGCTTATCACTCCTGGCAACGCGTAATGCGGAAAACTATCTCGTTCCAGAGCTATGCTAACTTTTTGCAAATAAGTATTCGACCTGTTTAAATCAAATTCTGTAGTTGCTAAAGCAAGATATGGGTATGCCAGCAAAATGCAACATAATACTAATATCCTACTCCAGCTCATAAATATTCCTTACTTTTTTGATGGCAACATATCTGTAATCGTTCCTTCGATAATCTCTGCTGCCTGGCAAATAGTTTCCGATAAAGTAGGATGCGGATGTATTGTCAACGCAATATCTTCTATATCACAACCCATTTCAATTGCTAAACCGACTTCAGCAATTAGATCACCAGCGTTAGTGCCAACAATGCCAGCGCCTATAACTTTGTTCGAGGCCTTATCGATCAATAGCTTGGTAAAGCCTTCTTCACGCCCCAACGATAATGAACGACCACTAGCCAACCAAGGAAATACACCTTTGGCATAAGCAATGTTCTGCGTTTTTGCTTCTTGCTCAGTTAAACCAACCCAAGCTACTTCTGGATCGGTATACGCTACTGCCGGTATACAACGTGGTTCAAAATAATGCTTCTTGCCAGCAATAACTTCCGCCGCAATTTTCCCTTCAGGAATAGCCTTATGCGCTAGCATTGGATTGCCTGTAACATCGCCTATAGCAAAGATGTGTGCAATATTTGTTCTTTGCTGTTTATCTACCGGAATAAAACCACGTTCATCTACTTGTACACCCGCTTTGTCTGCAGCAACACTCTTGCCATTTGGCGCACGTCCAACACAAGATAATACTTTATCAAAACGTACCGGTTTATTTTCCACACCAGCACCTGCAAAAGTTACATATAAACCATCTTTTTTCGCCTCTACCTGCACAACCTTGGTATTCAACATGATTTTACTAAAATGCTGTTGCATGCGTTTTAGCAATGGTAAAGTTAAATCTTTGTCTGCGCCAGGCAAAATACTATCCGTTAACTCCACAACACTTACTTTACTACCCAACGCGGCATACACTGTACCCAACTCCATACCAATAATGCCGCCGCCAATCACCAATAAATCTTTAGGCAAATCTTCTAGCAACAAAGCTTTAGTGGAATCCATGATTCGTGGATCATCTGGTAAAAATGGCAACTGTACTGGCCGTGAACCAACAGCGATGATCGCATTCGTGAAAGCAACTTTCACTATGTCCCCATCCGGTTTAGTAACATTCAGCTCGTGCGCCGTGGCAAACTCTGCTTTACCTTGCAAAATATTAACTTTACGCTGCTTGGCTAAACTACTCAAACCACCGGTTAAGCGCTTAATAGTTTGTTTTTCTACCCACAGACGTAATTTCGCTAAATCTACTTTTGGTTGTGCAAAAGCAATCCCCATTTCTTCCGCTTCGGCAGTTTCAGTCAAAATTTTTGCTGCGTGCAACAATGCTTTGGAGGGAATACAACCGACATTTAAGCACACACCACCAATAGTGTCATAAAATTCTACTAACGTTACTTTTTTGCCCAAATCTGCAGCACGAAACGCTGCTGTGTAGCCACCAGGACCAGATCCTATTACTACTACATCAGTTACTATATTTTCACTCATCCCAATTCCTCTTAAAGCTTATAACAACAAGCGCCGAATATCCCCTAATAAATTCACTAAAAAACTAGTGAAACGCACCGCATCAGCACCGTCAATGACTCTATGATCATATGAAATGGAAAACGGCAAAATTAATCGCGGTACAAACTCTCCACCAACATAAATTGGCTTAGTTTGCGATTTAGCCACGCCCATAATTGCTACTTCTGGTGCGTTGATAATCGGCGTAAAGCCAGTACCACCAATACCACCTAAGCTAGAAATAGTGAAACAACCACCCTGCATATCTGCGCCAAGTAATTTACCGTCACGCGCTTTCTTACTTATTTGCGCTAATTCTGCCGCTAATTCAAATAAACCTTTCTGCTCAACATTGCGAATCACTGGCACCACTAAACCTGCCGCAGTGTCTACCGCCACACCGATGTTAAAATATTTTTTCAACACTAATTCTTCACCATTAGCACTCAAAGAAGAATTAAATTTTGGAAATTGCTTTAATGCTGCGACTACCGCTTTCATTAAAAACACCACTGGTGTCAACTTAACGCCCTTCTGCTCGGCAATATCTTTTTGCCCCTGGCGAAATGCTTCCAATTCGGTAATATCCGCTTCATCAAATTGCGTTACATGTGGGATCGTCACCCAATTACGATGTAAAAAAGTGCCAGATATTTTTTGAATTCTGCTCAAGCTCTGTTTTTCTATCACACCAAACTGCGTAAAATCTATTTCCGCCGCAGCAGAAACTTTTATGCCAGTACCACCACTTGCTTGCAAGCTTTGCTGTACGTATTCTTGTACATCATTAACTAAAATACGCTCTTTTGGGCCACTACCACTAACTTGATTTAAATCTACCCCCAACTCGCGTGCATAACGACGCACACCAGGGCCAGCGTAAGCATTTTCTTGTGAAGGTAATTGCAATGGCGTGGTAGTTTTAGCTGGCTTATTTGCAGATGCAGCCACTGACGCTGTGGTAATATTTTCCGTTTTGGTTGTTGGTTTATCTGCTGCTGGTATTGTTACAGATGGAGTCGCATTATCAGCATTGGCCGCCTCCAATACTAGGATGGCACTACCTTTAGATACTTTATCACCAATTTTTACTAGTAGTTCTTTTACTGTTCCAGCTTTAGGCGCCGGAATTTCCATGGCTGCTTTATCCGTTTCTAAAGTAATTAAGCCAGAATCTACGCGAATAACATCACCAACTTTAACGGCGACCTCTATAACTGCAACATTTGAATAATCGCCAATATCTGGCACTAATATTTTTTCTGGGATTTTTTCTGACATAATTACTGAATTCCTGGATTAAGTTTTTCTGGATCTATATTATATTTTTTGATTGCTGCGCTAACTACCGATGCTTTAATTTTACCCTGTTCAGCCAAAGCGTGTAATGCGGTTACTGTAATGTAATAACGGTCAACTTCAAAGAAACTCCGCAACATTGCGCGTGAATCACTACGCCCATAACCGTTAGTACCTAGAACTTTGTAATCGTGAGGAACATATTTACGTACTTGTTCAGCATAAGCTTTAACATAATCAGTTGCAGCAATTACCGGCGCATCCTTGTCTTGTAAACATTGCGTTATATACGCAACCTTTGGTGTTGCTTCCGGATGCAATAAATTCCAACGATCAACTTCTAAACCGTCCTGCGCTAACAAGTTAAAACTGGTCGCACTCCAAACATCAGCAGACACAGCAAAGTCTTGTGCTAATAAATCCGCAGCTGCTAATACTTCGCGCAAAATAGTTCCTGAGCCTAACAACTGCACATGCAGTTTGCTCTCTTTGGTTGCGGCTTTAAATTTATATAAACCACGTAAAATACCTTCCGTAGCGCCTTCTGGCATAGCTGGTTGCACGTAGTTTTCATTCATAACCGTGATGTAATAAAACACATCTTGCTGTTGTTCCACCATACGTCGTATGCCATCTTGGATTATTACTGCTAATTCAAACGCAAAAGTCGGATCGTAACTGATACAATTGGGAATTAAACCAGCCATAATATGACTATGTCCATCTTCATGCTGCAAACCTTCACCATTCAAAGTAGTACGCCCAGAAGTTGCACCAATTAGAAACCCACGTGCACGTGAATCACCCGCCGCCCAAGCTAAGTCACCAATTCTTTGGAAACCAAACATCGAGTAAAAGATATAAAACGGCAAAGTAATCTTATTACAAGTGCTATAACTAGTGGCCAGCGATAACCATGAACAAAATGCTCCTGCCTCATTTAAGCCTTCCTGTAGAATTTGCCCATCACTAGATTCTTTGTAAAACATGATTTGTTCTGCATCTACCGGCGTATACTTTTGTCCTTCTGGCGCATAAATACCCAACTGCCTAAATAAACCTTCCATACCAAAAGTCCTGGCTTCATCAGGTACAATTGGCACCACTAGTTGGCCAATATTTTTATCTTTACATAGTTGTGTCAATAAGCGCACAAACGCCATGGTGGTGGAAATTTCACGATCACCAGAACTAGCAAAAAAACTACTAAAATCCTCTAATTTAGGTACAGTTAAATTATCTTGTGACTTAGAGCGCCGTGCCGGTAGATAACCAAATAAGTCTTTACGTTTGGCCTGCAAATACTGCATTTCTGCACTGTTTGCCTCTGGTTTACAAAATAATACTTCATCAACATGTGCATCAGAAATAGGCAGGGCAAATCGCTCACGAAAATATAGCAACTGTTCACGTGTCATTTTCTTGGTATTATGCGCGGTATTTAACGCTTCACCCGCACTACCTAACCCATAACCTTTCACTGTTTTAGTTAGAATTACCGTCGGTTGGCCTTTATGGTTACTCGCAGCATGATATGCTGCATACACTTTACGTGGGTCATGCCCGCCGCGCTGTAGATGTTGTAATTCTTCGTCACTTAAATGCGCCACCATTTCTAGTAATTCTGGATATTTACCAAAGAATTTTTCGCGAATATAGGCACCATCGCGCGCCGCATAGTTCTGGTATTCACCATCTACCACTTCCATCATGCGTTGTTTTAGAATGCCACTGATATCCCGCTGTAGTAACTCATCCCAAGCACTAGACCAGATTACTTTAATAACATTCCAACCAGCACCTCTAAATAGTGCTTCAAATTCTTGAATAATTTTATAATTACCGCGTACCGGGCCATCTAAACGCTGCAAATTACAATTGATCACAAAAATAAGGTTATCGAGTTTTTCTCGACTAGCCACAGTTAAAGCACCGACTGATTCTGGCTCATCCATTTCACCATCACCACAAAAGCACCAAATTTTACGATCGCTATTTGGAATCAAACCCCGCGCAACCAAATAACGTTGCACATGCGCTTGATATATCGCTTGAATTGGCCCTAAGCCCATAGATACTGTCGGAAATTGCCAATAATTAGGCATTAACCAAGGATGAGGATAAGAAGACAAGCCTTTGCCAGCAATTTCTTGCCGAAAATTCATTAATTGCTCTTCGCTAATGCGCCCCTCTAAGAATGAACGAGCATAGATACCTGGCGAAGAATGCCCCTGAAAATACACCATATCGCCATCACGATGTTGGCCTTGCAAATCTTCAGATCCACGCCAAAAATGATTAAAACCGACATCATATAAAGTTGCTGCAGAAGCAAAAGTACCAATATGTCCACCTAGATCTAAATCATTACGCGCAGCACGCACTACTATAGCCAAAGCATTCCAACGATTTAGCGCACGAATTTTGCGTTCCATTGCCAAATCCCCTGGAAAAGCAGCCTCTTTTGCTACTGGTATAGTATTTATATATGGCGTGTTAAATGTTGCCGTTACATCCGCAACGTTGGCTCCCGCTGTTTTTTGTAAAGTGCGCAATAAAAAATTTACGCGATTCGAACCTGCGTAATAATCAACCGCGCGTAATGCTTCATTCCATTCTTGCGTTTCAACTGGATCAATATCTTCTATGGAGTCAAAATTCGCCATAACAACCCTCAAATTAATTCATTAACATCAAAGCCTGACGAATTCCACCATCACTACGGCCAATACTACCCAAGCAATAAACGATCTTTGCACCAATCGTTCATCATCGCCGGCAATACTTGCATCAACTGCGGCCCGACCACATTCTTGTAACACCTGGCTGCTTTGCTGAGCTGGATTTTGCATACAAGTCATCCAACAACTAAATCCAGGAGTAAAATTCCCCACTAACGCATAAATAAAACCGGTAATGCGTGCTGGTACCCAAGCAGCTAAGGCATGCACTCTACCTATAGCTGTGCGTAAGTCTACATGATTCGCATCCGTTACAATAGGTGTTTGTTCTGCAGCTACCAAAAACCAATACAGCAATGCGCCTGTTGGCCCCAATAATGCAAACCAAAATAACACGCCAAAACTGGTTTCATGCGCACCAACATATTGATCGGCACCCACATCACGATTGCCTAAAAAATAAAATAAAGTTACGGCTAAAAATAGCAAAACTCCCAGGCTACCCAAAAAAGCCCCAAGAACTAACTTGGTAATAAATAACAATATGCACAATGGGATAAAGGTCGCCAAGACTATTAGGTAACTTTGCTGCACGCCAATTTTTTGCATTAATGTAAGACATTTAGATAAATATGTATGTAGCCAGGCCGAGGATCTACAACGCTCTACAAATGGCGCGCCTGGTAACTTTAGGGCATATTTATCAAGTATTGCCGCTACTACCAGAGCAATAATAGTTGTCATTTCGACCTCCGCTTATATATGATTTAAACTGTGTCTGATTACTGTACTAAATTGAATATAATATTACCAAAAATGAGGAGTAAATTGGACAATAATAATAACCAATCAACAGACAGACGACTAGGGGCGATTTTTTTAATCGTTGGCTGGCTGATTGTTATTATGTTAGTCGGTATATTAATTAACAGAACCATGTTTGGCGTTAAGAGGGCTTCGGTCATAACCACGCCAACTGGCACTCAAGTTACCATACCTCTTGGCTACGATTCACATTTCCATATTCATGGTAATATTAATGACACTCCAGTAACATTTTTAATCGATACTGGCGCCAGCTCAGTAGTGGTATCCAGCTCCTTAGCAAGAAAGGCTAACCTGGAAAAAACTACACAGATAAATACTTTAACCGCCAACGGCGAGGCTGTTGGGCATTTAACAAACATAGAAAAATTGGAGTTTGGTGGCATTGAGATAACCAATGTCTCGGCAATAATAATAGATAATATGCCAGCTGCTGAAGCCCTTTTAGGTATGAATGTTTTAAAACGTTTTACGACCCAACAAACCAAGGACTCTCTGATCCTAACTGTGCCAGCGGTAGCGCATTGAATTTGCAGCTATTATGCAAATAGCTCCCTCATGGTAACTTGGCTTTGTATATATGTGTTTGCGTAAAGGCTCTCACTAACACCATATGTGGTTATAAGTGTAGTAAAGAGAGTTTTTTTGCAGTTGTTCTGCTCCCTAAATATCTCTTTTTTATGATTTAGCTCTTCACCATATTTTTTTGTTAGTTGAAACTCGGTGTTGTAAAATTTAATTTCACATAGATTTATACATTTGTCCGCACGATCTAACACTAAGTCAATCTGAGCCCCAGGCTTTTCATCCGTGCCGTTAAAATTCCATATATGTGCTTGCACAACTATTCCTTCTAAACCTAGCGCTTTTTTAATTTTGTCTACATGAGTTAAACATATATTCTCAAACGCATAGCCACACCAAATTGTCCAAGCATTAGTGTTAGATTGCCCTATCCAGTAATTATCTAAACCGCTAGTATGACGCAATTTATCTGTTGCAGCCACCCATTTTAAATAAAACAATGAATATTGATCAATCAAACGATACTTAGCCAACTTGGTATTATTGGGATATGAATCGATGTGCATTATAAATCCAGAATCTTCCAACTCACGTAAAACTTTAGTTGCAGCACCGCCACTAGCAAGCTCTGCCTGTTCTAATAAATCTTTTCTTGTTAAGCCATTTTTGCTTCTAGCTAATACCCTTACAACCCTTATATGTTGCTCATATTTATTAAATAAAGACGAATATAAATTATTAAATTCGGTTGCTAAAAACCCAGTAACGGTGAAAAATTGTTGGTTAATGGTTTGGGTAGCCGATTTACCATTCTCAATTTGTGCTAGATATTTAGGTACTCCGCCCATAGCCATATATAGTTCAACAATCTGCTTTTCGTCTAGTTCATTTTTTTTCGCAACTAAAAAATCTTTTGTTTCTCTCAGGGTAAATGGCAACAAATGTATCTTACGCGTTAATCGCCCATATAATCCACCCGTGTTAGATATGACGTTGTCTATCATCCAAGATGCTGCCGATCCGCATACAATTACAATGACATTTTTCATTCTGGAGAAATAGAGATTCCAAAAATGATCTATTGCCTGCAAAAAACTCGACTTGGCAGAGGCAATCCACGGCAACTCATCAAAAAATAAAATCACTTTATTTTTTTGCGATACAGCTTTGACTTGTTCGTATAATAAATCTAAAGCTTCAAACCAATCTTTTGGGGTAGATGGTACTTCATCATCTAAGAAAACCGTTGCTAATATCTTTATAAACCTTTTAAGATGCGTGCTACGACTGGCATCTTTAATACCGGTAAACTCAAAATAGATACCTTTATCTTTAAAATAAGTGGAAATTAAGAAGGTTTTGCCAATTCTTCTGCGGCCATAAACAGCAATCAGTTCCGCTTGATCGGAATTTACGGCTTTCTGCAGCAAATCCATTTCCAATTTTCTACCAATTATTTGACTACTACTCATCGATTTGCTATTCCAGTTGCATTTTCAATCCCCGGCTAGGAATCATGGATATCTAGCCAGAAGTATATTTTTTACCTACTTCTGGCTAATAATAGCTCATATCTAGCCAGAAGTACATTTTTTTACCTACTTCTGGCTAAGTATCACTGTACATCAAGCTTAAACTCAACTAGATATTTACCGCCATCGCCAAACATTAAAAATTTTGGATTTTTGGTACCTGACTGCTCAACTTTTGGCTGATCGGTGAAATTGGGTTGACCCCAAGTAGTTTTGAGAAAGTTACCTTTGTTTTCTAGCTTTACTTGAGCGCTACCTAAATGATCATCGGTTAAGGACGTAGGCAAATCATGCTCTATCAGAGACATAATCAGCAAAGTAGAGCTATCATCAACTACTTCACCTTGCCACAAGCGTACATTTTTTATCTCTGGCAACTCTTTGGATAGCCAATGTAACGGAGACATCGGCACTCTTGTAAGTTTGGGATTGCCCTCGCCAGGGTACTCAGTGATGGTAAAATACAGCTCATCGCCACCACGTTCGCTAGTTTGCTGGGCCTCAATGCGGACCAAACGTAGCTCCACCAATTTATTTTTGGCACTAACTGTAAAGCTAAGGCTTGATAGCATACAAACTATCAACAGCAAATTTCTGTGCAGCATATACCTTCTTCCTTGATTTTAGGCGCTAATATAACGATACTTAAAATCTTGTTTGCTTGCAAGGAAATGGATTTGGCATGCAAAAACGACTTCCCGGATATTTTTTACAGCGACGCTTTAGCATAGGCAAAATTGAATACATATTTGTCGCAATTTTAATCGGCTTAGTTTTGTATTCTGTATACGAAAAACATGCTTTCTTACAACACTATACGCCTAGCAAAAATCCGCTGGCGGCAAAAATTTTGATCATGTGGCATTTTGGACTTGGTGAAAGTGAATTTATTGAGCGCATAAAAATAACTGGTAAAAAATTAAATCCCGCCATAGATGTACGTGTAATTAGCAGTAAAACCAAACTCAAACTACAGCCTCGTATGGCAGATTATATAGACATGGCAATTAAACAATTTAAACCAGATTTTATCTTGGCTTTACATAATATCGATCCAAAACCAGGCGCACCTAATTATATAACGCTCACTTTTGCCGAGAATGTTTTTATTCATAGTGATGAAAATGGCAAATATAAATTCAACGATGCCAGGATTGGTAATTTTGATGCTATTTTATCCGCCTATAAGAACATCGATAATTTAAAAACCGCCTATGAAAAACACGGCAAAAAACTTAAGCATTTTCGTTGGTATGTTACTGCACACGCTACCAATTATGCACCCGCTGTACCTTATAGATTGTTCTATAGCGGCGGCACGCCGTGGGATAAAACTCGTGGTGAGGACTATAAAAAAATATTTTCCATGTTAGATCAGACTGGTTATTTTTTAGTTTCTGGCCCTAAACATAGATGGCGCCACACGCCAAGTTCATTAATTGGATCGCTACCAATCGATGGTAAATCGTTGCTTGATTATACTAATAAAGCTGGTATTGCATTGGTTTTACATAGTAAAACGCATCTTGCCGGTGGTATCCCAACTGGGAGAATCTTTGAAGCAGTATCGGCAAATGTCGCGATTATTACCGATAAGCATCCTTTTATTATCGAGCATTTTGGTAATAATGTCCTATACATTGATGTTGAGCAGTCTCCAGAACAAGTATTTCAACAAATCGATACGCATGTGCAATGGCTTTTAACTAATCCGCAAGAGGCACAACGCATGGCCGCCAAATGCCATCAAATTTATCAACAAAAGTTTAGCCTGGAAGTACAGTTGACCGATTTAGTGGCAGCGCATAGGGAATGGCAGCAAGAAAAACTGGCGCAGAAATAATGAAATGTGATGCCGGGAATAGGAGTCGAACCTACGACCTTTTCATTACGAATGAATTGCTCTACCAACTGAGCTATCCCGGCGTAGAATTTAGTTATCAGGTAGTTCTGGAGCTACTCTATCACAGGTGCCATTTACCGTGCCATAAACTGATGGTTCATATTCTGTACGACAACTGTTAGGCACATAATTACCATTACCAAGATATTGGCAAGACCAGCGAGTACCACTGTTGTATACATCCGCGACCATATAAATATCCACGGTATCGTCGTCAGAAGATGTGCCTTGTCCTAAAGTCGCACCACATACAACTATAGCCATATGATTACTATCTTGCGTTGCAAATAAGACTTCACTAATTGCTGCACTTAAAGACGTAGGATCGGTTACTCCGAGATTAGTAAATGTCTCTTCTGGATCATTAGGAATTATCTCACTAAAGTTGCCATTAGTCATCCTACTCTCGGAGATAGCGCGTTGTAATGCATCAGTTGCAGTAATCATGCCTGCCACTTTAGCACGTATGACGTAAGAGTCATACGCTGGAACGGCTAACGATGCAACTACACCCAGAATCACTAGTACAATCATTAACTCAATTAATGAAAAGCCTTTAGAAAAAATACGTGTAGCCACCAAACTTTCGCTCCTACAAGCTGATTACTCTAAGTATACGACTAAAAACTAAAGATGTTCGCGATTGATGGTTGATTTAACTCATGGTTTAATAATTTAAATAACTTATACTGATTATGTATATCCTAAAAATCAATTAGACATAGAGCAAAATGACTGTATTATCAGGTATCGCCAAAAAACTTGTGGATAAAGGTTTACTAGAAGAGCGCCCGGCACAATCTATAACCGAACAAGCTGCACATAAAAAATTAAGCTTTGTACGCATGGCGACATTTCAAAAAACTCTGCCAGCAGCGCTTATGGCGCGTATAGCGTCAGAAGAATTTGATATCCCATATTTTGACTTGAGCAGTATGGACCAAGAACAAATCCCGAAATTACCAGTCAAATCAGAAATGATCGATAATGGTATGGCGTTGCCGATATTTCAGCGTGGCAATAAGTTATTCGTTGCCATCTCTGATCCATCCAATCTGCAAATATTAGATGATATAAAATTTCAAACCGGTTGTTATCCAGAACCAATTATCGTCGATGATGACAAATTAATGGCGGTCGCCACTGCAGTAGTGACGCACGGCGAATTAAGCGACTTAGCAGATATAGACGATGCTGCTTTAGAGTCGTTAGATATTTCTAGCGGCGAACAAACAGTTACTGATGACGCAGTGAGTAAGGATGAAGCTCCAATTGTACGTTTTGTAAATAAAATGTTACTAGATGCAATCAATACTGGTGTATCGGATATTCATTTTGAACCATATGAAAAAACTTATCGAGTAAGATTTCGCTTAGATGGCGTGTTACGTGAACACGCGCGTCCACCGGTACATCTGGCCAATCGTCTGGCTACGCGCTTAAAAGTTATGGCGCAATTAGATATTTCAGAACGGCGTGTACCACAAGACGGTCGTTTCAAAATGCGTTTAACCAATCAAAGGCATATAGATTTTCGCGTTAGTAGCTGTCCTACTTTGTATGGCGAAAAGTTGGTAATGCGTATTTTGGATCCAACTAGTGCCCAAATGGGTATCGACAGCCTAGGCTATGAGCCTTTTCAAAAGGAAATTTTTCTACGGAATATTTGGCGCTCGCAAGGCCTGGTACTAGCAACGGGCCCTACTGGTAGCGGTAAAACCGTATCGTTATATACCGCATTAAATATTTTAAATATCCCGATGCATAATATTTCTACTGTTGAAGATCCAGTGGAAATAAACATGCCTGGGATCAATCAGGTTAACGTAAATATCAAGGCTGGTTTAGATTTCTCATCTGCGTTACGAGCATTCTTACGGCAAGATCCAGATATTATCATGGTCGGGGAAATACGTGACTTAGAAACTGCAGAAATTGCGATTAAAGCCGCCCAAACTGGGCACTTAGTGCTATCAACTTTACATACCAATAGTGCTTCCGATGTGCTATCGCGTTTAATTAGCATGGGTATTCCAGCATATAACGTAGCCACTTCCATTTCATTAATTATTGCGCAACGTCTATGCCGAGTGCTATGTCCACGGTGTAAAAAAGAAATTAAAATCCCCAAACACGCATTACTAGAATTAGGTTTTAATGAGCAAGAAATAGATAGTCATGAACTAGTTATATTCGAGGCTATTGGTTGTCATCATTGTCAAGATGGCTACAAAGGTCGTACCGGTATTTATGAAGTTGTAGAAATATCTAAAGATCTTGGCCAAATTATCATGAGTGGTGGTAATGCTCTGGACGTAGCCAAACAATCAGCACGAGAAGGCAACTGGACTTTACGCGAATCTGGCATCAATAAAATACGCGCTGGGATAACCACCATTGATGAAATAACTAAAATAACTAAGGACTAATCGATGCCAAAGGCCACCGCCACATCTAAATTAACCGGTAAATTTAATTTTATTTACACTGCACGCGATTATAAAAACCGTAAAATTAAAGGTGAAATTTTAGCTGAAAACATCACTTCCGCACAAATAGAACTGCGCAAACTCGGGTACCTAAATATTAAACTCAAAATAATGCGCGAGCCATCATTTATCGTAAAATTCTTTGCTAGAAATAAAGTAAAACCTCGCGATATCACCATATTTACTCGACAAATCGCCACTATGCAAACTGCCGGCATCCCATTGGTGCAAGGTTTAAAAATAGTAATTGAAAGTTGTGATAAGCATTCCGTAGCTAAATTAATCAACCGCTTAAAAAGCGAAGTCGAATCTGGCGGTTCGTTTTCCGAATGTTTACGTTTACACCCCCAAGAATTTGACGAATTATATTGTAATTTAGTTTCAGCTGGAGAATCATCAGGTAACCTAGATGTTATGTTACAACGTATAGCTAATTATAGAGAAAAAACTGAAAGCCTAAAAAGAAAATTGCGTAAAGCAATGTATTATCCAATTACTGTATTAGCTGTTGCAGGGATAGTAACTGCTATCTTGTTAGTTAAAGTAGTGCCTACTTTCAAATCTATGTTTGAAGGTTTTGGCGCGAAGTTACCCGCCTTTACACAATTTGTATTGAGTTTATCTGATGGTATCAGAAATAATGGGGTGCGAGTCATTGTCACTGGCATGGTATTATTTTGGTTTTTCGGTAGATTATACAAAAACCAACCTACCTTTAAAAACATTGTACAAAGATTGCTGTTAAAGATCCCAATTTTTGGAGCATTATTTGAAAAAGCTGCGGTAGCAAGATTTGCTAGAACTTTATCTACCACGTTTGCTGCCGGTGTCCCATTACCAGATGCATTACTATTAGTTGCAAAATCTAGTGGCAATATAAAATTCCAAAATGGTATTTTACAAATTAGAGACAATATCATCGTGGGTAAAAAAATCAGCGCATCAATGCAAACAACCAAATTGTTTCCACATATGGTAGTACAAATGGTAGCAATTGGTGAAGAAACTGGCGCCCTAGATTCGATGTTACAAAAGGTTGCATCTATATATGAAGAGGAGGTAGACTTGGCAGTAGATGGATTATCTAGCCTATTGGAACCATTTATTATGGTTCTACTAGGTGTAATTGTTGGTGGCTTAGTCATTGCCATGTACTTACCTATATTTAAACTTGGATCGGTTATTTAATATGCTCGATTTGCTTAACATTTTTCATAATTCACAACCAACATTTTTAATTTTCGTTGGGGTTTTATCTTTAATTATTGGTAGTTTCCTAAATGTAGTTATAGTACGTTTGCCAGTGGCTTTACATAAAGATTGGCGTAAGCAATGCTACGATTTTTTAGAGTTGCCAGTACCAAAAAAAGATAGTGATGGAGTACACTCTAAAAATTTTCTCCATAGCTTAGTTGTACCTAGATCACACTGCCCACAATGTAAAAAAACCGTCAAATTTTACGATAATATTCCAGTTTTAAGTTATATTTTATTGCGCGGCAAATGCCGTACTTGTAAAAAACATATCTCATGGCGCTATCCAAGTGTAGAAATAATTGCGACGATAACAGGAGTATCAGTAGCTGCAAAATTTGGTGTTACTTGGCAAACTTTAGCTGGTTGTGTTCTTAGCTACATTTTAATTGTGCAATCTTGTATTGATTTGCAACATATGCTGATTCCAGACGAAATCACACTACCAATTTTATGGCTTGGCCTGCTACTAAGTCTTGGGAATATTTTCATTGATCCTAATACAGCTATTATTGGCGCGACGGCTGGTTATTTATCTTTATGGTGTATCTATTGGGCTTTTTACATATTTACCGGCAAAGAAGGCATGGGCTACGGTGATTTTAAATTACTGGCAATGCTTGGTGCTTGGCTTGGTTGGCAATCACTTTCTTTTGTGGTGCTATTTTCCTCTTTACTAGGAACAATTATTGGCGGATGGTTGCTTATATTTACCAAAATACTTAAAGAGCGGCGTATTCCATTTGGGCCCTTTATCGCTATTGCCGGCTGGACTGCCATGTTGTGGGGTTCACAAATCAACGATTGGTACCTAAATTTACTATTTAATGATATTCGCGGATTATTATGATTGTAGGCTTAACTGGCGGGATAGGTAGTGGTAAATCAACCGTGGGCCAAATTTTTAAAGATCTTGGGGTACCAGTCATTGACGCTGACGTAATTACTCATAACATATTGGACAATGATTCAACGGTACAACAAGCCGTCCACGATAAGTTAGGCGCCAGCTATTTAAAGACAACTGGCAAACTCAATAAAACAAAAATTAAACAACAAATTTTTGCTGATCCAAAATCTCGTATATGGCTAGAATCTTTACTCCATCCCCTAATAAAAACAGAAATTATTCGTCAAACAAATAACATTACCTATCCATACTGTGTGGTAGAAATCCCTTTATTGATTGAAGCAAAAATGCAAAATATTGTTGATCGTATTCTTACCATAGATTGCCCAACAGAGTTACAATTACAGCGCACTTTATCACGTGGCAAACATAGTACAAATGATATAAAAGCCATAATAAATATACAGACAACTAACAAAGAACGTGTCGCCGTTAGTGATGATGTAATAACAAATACTGAAGATTTTTCTGCTTTAGTTAACAGCGTTAGACAGTTACATCATCTATATTTAAGTATGACGATTTAAAATTAATGACATACTGTGATATAGTGCGCACATGCAAAACAATAGATTTTATGAGTTCCCATTAAATGAACGTATGCGCATTTTCCTGCGCCTTGAAAGCTGCTACGCGCAAATCCAGCATTTTTTAGCCCAAGATACTATTTGGGATAATAAAGCTGGCTTATTGGTATTGATTGAAATTCTCAACATTATAGAGAAGCACAATATTAAAAACGAAGTCTCTAAAGAATTAGAGCGCTGTTTAAATACTTTAAATAACTTAACAGATATTAGCGATATAAATATATCTATGTTAGAAAGCATTTTAGGTAATATAAATGAGCATTTATCCATATTGCGTCAACTCGATCGAAAATTATGTAACACGGCTAGAGAAAGCGATTTTCTTAACAATATTCGACAGCGCTTAATAGTCTCTACACAAATTAGTAACTTCGAACTGCCAGGATTACACCACTGGCTAAACCACCGCACCGTAAAGCCAGCAGAACAAATTTATACCTGGATGACAGAAATAACTCCTTGCTTAGAAGCAATAGGCTTTGTGTTGCAACTAATTCGTGGTAGCGGTGATTTTAACCCATATACAGCAAGCTCAGGATTTTTTCAAAAGAACTTTAACTCTATCAATAACTGTCAAATTATCCGTTTGTCTTTACAAGATTCTGGTGATTATTTCCCAGAAATCAGTGGTAATAGGCACAGAATAAGTATTCGTTTCCTCAAATACGAAAACTATCAGCAACGACCAATCCCTATGGTAGAAGACATCTCCTTCAAACTTAGTTGCTGTAGTATTTAAATAACTTATCTACTATACTAAAGAGAGTTATTAATCTAGCAACATAATATGACTTTAGATGAAGAAGCACAAAGTATTCTAGCCCAATGCATAGTTCTAAAGAAAGAGCTCCTTTTTATTAGCAAATTAAATAATAAAGATTATCTTACGCAAAAAAATTATCTTTCTTTGTCAAAAAAAATAGAGCTATGTATAAACAATACTACCAAGCCACAACCAGAAGCAACCATACAAAAATTGACAGAAGTACTGAAAAATCTTGAAAAAGCCAACCTTGCAGCATACGAACGATTAGCTAAGATAAAAACTATTAATGATCGCGCAGATCAAAAAAATGTTTATCTAACTTTCTATATAATGTATAGAAGAATATCTAATCTTGGCACAATTGCCGCAAAGAACATGTTATATGATTTACAGCCAACCTTTATTGTAGCAAAGCGTTTTTTCGAACTCTACGAACAACAAATAAAATTACAAACTGAACGTCAAAAATACTTATCTTTACATCTAAACATAAGTGATCAAAATGTAAACAACGATCCACGCACACAATATTTACGGAGAAATATTATTCAATTAACAGCGACACAATGTAGGAATGAGTCTAATTCTTCAAGAATCGCATCTCTGCTATTAATTCCATGTGTGAAAATGTATCGCGCCCTATTACATGAGTCGCAAAACCTGGATCACGCTAACAATCAAACTATAACGTCGATTGGCCCAGGTCGTTCTATAAAATCTCTGTTGTAAAATCGCGCACTAAATCCCAGGTACGATTATTGGCGTTAGAATTAAACATCAACCCAGCCGCCAAATCATTAGCTTTGGGGTTAGTAAACGCATGATAAGTGTTCCCAAATATATGGATTTGCCAATCAGCATTATTTTTAGTCATTTCTGCCGCAAAATCCATTACTTGTGGTGGCGCGACACTTTTATCCTCATAACCATGCAAAACTAAAACTTTAGCAACAATATTTTTAGCCGTGTTCTGTGGTGGGTGCAGTAAACCATGCACACTTACTACGCCAGCAACTTTTGCCCCACTTCTAGCAAAATCTAAAACGCATAAACCGCCCATACAAAAGCCTATTAACATTATTTTTTGTGGATCTATCTGCACATGCTGCTTAACACAGTCTAACGCCGCCTGTAATCTAGGGACTACCATATGGCGCTGTTGCATTAATTCACTCAATAATTTTTGGTTAATGCTTTTATCAGTATCACTACCACGTTTATTTTTTCCATATAAATCCACCGCAAAACCAACAAAACCCTGTTCAGCAAAATAACGCGCCTTTTCTTGTGCTAATTCACGATTACCAGTCCAATCATGGACTACTAACACCAATGGCTTAGCCACAGAATTGTCCTTTTGTTCTGCAGCCAGAAAGCCCTCCATCAATAAGCCATCTAGGTGATAATCAATAAATTCAGTATGCATATAATTTGGCCCCTAAAATTACCAGTTAAAGTGTTCATTGCTCTACTTTATCAGTATGTTGCATTTTTTGGTGCTGCTTCATTTCGGTATTCTTATGGATTTGTTGCAGTTTTTTATTTATCTGTTCCACTTGTTTTTTCAATTCTTTGATTTCTTGTTTAAGCTCCTCTATAACCATGCTGTACTCCCTGTATAGCTTTCCCTTATATTGATAGTCAGGATCGTGCTGTGGAGCACTCTTATACTCTGCATTCTCCTGTGAGCCCACGGCAAATGACTGCAATGGCGCCACAAATAACAGACCACCGGTTACAAAACTAAATAATATTTGTTTCGTCCTATTCATAAATAAATCCCTTGATGTATAATAGCTGTAGATTAAGTGGGCATATAGCATAAAAATGCATTTGCCACAAAATGCTACAATTATTTTACAGATATTCCATAGGAAAACCATAGATTGTTAAATTCAGTAACAGCTGGCGCTAAAGCCCCAGACGAAATAAATGTAATAATAGAAATACCAGCAAATAGCGAACCGGTAAAATACGAGGTTGACAAGTCAAATGGCACAATGTTTGTCGACCGCTTTATGTCTACATCTATGCGTTACCCATGCGATTATGGATATATTCCAGAGACTTTAGGTAATGATGGAGACCCTACTGATGTATTAGTCATCAGCCCTCTACCACTGATATCTGGCGCAGTAATCACTGTACGCCCAGTTGGCATGCTAAACATGACCGACGAGGCAGGTCAAGATACCAAGATTATAGCTGTGCCAATCAATAAATTGACCTCGCTGTACCAGCATATCCAAAACTACCTCGATCTAGGGGACCTTACCCTTAACCGCATTGCGCATTTTTTTCAGCACTATAAGGATTTAGAGCCGAATAAATGGGTAAAAATTGACGGTTGGCAGGATATTGCCGCTGCCAAGACAGAAATAATGGCTAGTCTCGCTAGATACCGCCGCTGACACAAAAGCAAATATCTGCTCAAAATGCTCACTAGCGTTGAATCACGGGAAAAGGTAACCATGGCCTAGTAGTATGTCTTAAATACGTTTTCTCGTGGTTCAACGCGGTAGGAGCATATGAGGGGATAAACGAAGGTAAGAAAACAGGCCAAGAAATGGCCCAGAACTTACCTGACAACACCCAAAGCGTGTTAACATCCAAGACCACCAGGCCCACCTAATTAGAGAGTTTTTATGGGCAAATTCGCATAATTGCTACAGCTGTATATTCACTTCTAATCCTGAACTTTTGTAACGTCAATTTTGTCAAAAATACAATATAATCTATGCGGGTAAAAGCATGCTTTTTTCCAATACCTATAATAAAATATATATAGAGCAAGTTCAGCAAGAGTTTGTAAAATTTAAAGCGGAACTTGAACAAACCGTTGCTGCGTTATTGGAAGTAAATAGTTATGATGAATTAACAAATAAAATAATCCACATCGTAGAAATCAAAGAAAAACTAACTAATATAATAAATGTATTACAGCCAGTAATTAAAGAAAAGCAACACAATGCCAATTTAAATATCACCGACAACATAACTACCCAAGATTTAGATTATTGGCAAAAATTTTTACCTAAAATTAGCGAAATACAACTGGCATATAAAAACGATCTTATTCTCAATCTACTCAAAAAGAATGGCGATACCACGCAAATTTTAAATAATATTTTAACTGACTATGCCAATCAACAACTGCAAATTTTTAACTCCGCGCTTAATAAAACCACCCATATCAAGAATCAATCTAAAAAAATTAGCTTACAAGATCTATTTGCCCAAGAAGTTTTACCAGAGTTGCTTAATAAAAAACATTTCAACGAAAATAAGTTGAAAGATGTCTTGCAAAGTTTTGATGCTCATCTACAACGTTATTTGCCAGTATTTATCCAACATATTCTATATAAAACAGAAATACTGGCGATTAGCAAACAAGAACTAACGCAAAATGCTGTGACTAAATTGAAAGATTTAATAAAATTAAAAGAAAATCTACTATCTATCCATAATTTCTTTAGGAAAGATACTCCTGCCGAAACACAAATATCTGTAGCGATAAAGATACTCAAGAACATAACCAAAGAGCTTGCTGTAACAATTGAGAAAGACTTAAATCATGAACACCCAGCAACCGCCGATCGTGGGCGTAACTCTACCTTACACTAACACTATCCAAAAAAGCTTATTATATCAAAGAACAGATAAACAAAAACATGAAAATGAATTAGCAACTGGCGCTAATTAATTTGGTAATTTTGTAACACTGTAGTATTATTAAGGTCTAAATTTGTTAGTTGGCAATCTGAAGGCAAGAGCGGCAAGATTCTAGTGTAGTCCACCCCAGAGCCACTAGGGGTAGTACCAACTCCACACAAGGTGGAAAGAGTGCCATTATTTCGCGCTACAACCAATACAGATATAAGAAAAATATCAGAAATGCTAATCCCAAATCCGCTATTATTAACTTGGTACCTAACGTAACTAGCGCTATAGTTGCTACCAATGGATCTATTATATCTAAAGGAAGTAAAATAAGTTTGATCAGTTAAATTTACCGTTGTAGCGGCAGCTACTGTGGCTGGGTTACCTGAAAGGCCTGGCGGCGCAACAATTGATGCTGGCATTGTACCAGTTAAGCCATATGATGACCTGAAAACCGGCCCATATGTACGTAGAGCCATATACGCTTTGTTCATCATGGTCTTATACGTATAAGTTTTATACGCTGGAACAGCAAGCGCAGATATAATGCCAATTGTGCTTACTACGACTAGCAGCTCAACTAAACTAAACGCACTTGCGATTGATAATTTCTTCATACTAAGAGCATAGTACACTAAATAAAGTTTTCACAGCAATTCTCAATTTGAACTACAAAGATTAATTTTAGCCAAGATTCAGTCATGAACCTGTAAAAGAGGTGGTATTTATATGGGTATTTCTTCTAGGTTGAGTATAGATTTGGTTAAGGAGTTTAGCGGTGCAACATCACTAACATAAAACTTTTTATTTAGCCCGTCAATCATAAATTGTAGTAGCGTGTCCCAGTTATTAAAATACATGTAAGTAGTTAATGCCTTAATATGTTAAAAAAATATTTTTCTAGTCTGTAATTTATCGCGTAAATATTTATATTTGTGGGCCATAACATTTAACACAGTATGAAATAAAAATGCTAATACATTCAAAGTTAATAACAGTTGAGATAAATTTACTTTCCCATGCCCAAAGTTATGCCCCATATTATAACCGTGATTTTTTAATAGATTATTGTTTTCTTTCTAACATTTAGCTTCTCCTTAAAATAATCTATCCATCTGTACAGCGAAGAGTCATTAATGTCGTGTTTAGCACAGTACTCAGCTTTAGATAAACCGCTAGATATCAGCTCCTGGCATAATCGCAACCAGAATGCCTCTCGTTCTCCTTTATTGATGAATTTTGGTACTCGTCTTTTACTCATTGCTGTCTCCATTTGTTATAAAATACAGGCAGCTTGCATTAATTTTAATTTGTTGAGTAATTGTAGTTTATTTGACGCTTACAATTGCTTGTATTGCCAACTAGATCACCAAAATACAATAGTAAAGTAGAAAGATGTAACGGGGTAAATAGAGATGAATTTTACAGTCAGTACAATGATGTATTTGAGGTGGTGACAATAAGGCGGCATTTACAATGCATATCAAGGTAAATATAATTGCTACCGACCGCACCAAGCTCTTCACAATATGACACCCATGGAGTATCTTAAGTTACAAAACAAAAATATGGCTGCCTAAGTCTCATATGTGGTGAACCTGAACACTTCCATTGTCGAATACATTGAATGCTATTACAATCGAAAGCGTAGACATTCTGCAATTAACTATATGATCCCTGCAGATTTTGAGAAAGTGGGATCGGTTGTGTAAAATAGTGTCCGAAATTCTAGTACAGGATCAAAGTCTATAGCTATGAGTATTTGTGCTTTGGTGAGTAATATTTTTAGAGTTTTATCATTAACATCTTGTACATCATCGTGAAATAGCAGGTGTGATTTACAATTAGCACAAATTGCCTAACTATTTATATCCTTGTTTAAATCTATCCCATTAATTTTATAGCAACTATTACAAGGAACTATAGTTTGCATAAAAGATTATTCTCAGACACATTTAGTTAAAATAATCAATTTAGTTTTATATTACGCAAATATAAAATGTAACTAAAAATTGTGCTAAAAGCTTCTATTGTAAAATATATTAAAGTAGTATTATCAAAAGCGTGATTAAAAAGGATTCCAAATAGACGTCCAGTACCAAAGCCTAAATAAATAATAGCAATAAAAAGTAGCCCATTATTTGCGTCAGTTTTTAATAAATACAGCATAATAACGCCAATTACTATCATCAAGCCGCCGTAGCAGGCCTTAAGTTCGGCATAAGCTACTGGTGCTGATAAAATATAGCCCACTGTGCTTGCTACAGATTCTGGTTTGAAAAGAGTTAAAAAGCCAATACTTACGTATAAGAGAAAATTTATTAGTATCCAAATTTTGGTAATCATAATAACATCTTAAATATATAGCCTCATAATACGTTAACATAACTCAATTTTGTAGATTGTGGTATATTTTTTCAATATAACGGTTAAAGATGATGAATATTATTAGCTAACTAAGATTATGGCTTGATTCTGAAGGTATAAAAGCCAATGCTGGCAATAAACATAAAATTGACATATTGCGATGTCTGCCTTTTATCTTAACACATTTGGTTTGTCTGGCAATTTTTTGGGTGCCATTTAGCTTTGAAGCCTTATTAGTTTTTCTTACTTATTGGTCGTGCGTATTTGCATTAACAGCATTCTATCATCGATATTTTTCACATAGAGCGTTTAAAACATCAAGAATTGTTCAATTTATTTTCGCCTTTATAGGTACAACTGCGGCGCAACGTGGACTATTATAGACATTCTCCACATGTGCAAGGTTTTTTGTGGAGTCATTGCGGTCGTCATTATTGTCCTAGTTCTGCGCGAAAGGGAATATCATTGCTACAAATCGATATTTCTTACATGATACTTAAAATCATGGAAAAGATGCATTTGGGTTGTATATACGTGGTTTTGAATATAAATATAAGCAAGTAGAACAAGCTACTTAGATGTTTTCTGATATATTTTAAATAATGCCGGCAATAATATTGCCCAAATGCTACATATAAATACATAAGATAGAATTGGGAATGAAAAGGTTATAACATGCATTTTTGCTATTATAATGTAACTGCCTAATCCACCGAACATTCCCAATATACTTACAACAAATAGATTAATGTTATTTAAATATTTTAATGAGCTTTCAAAAGTTGATACAAATAACAGCCATATAGAAAATATCCATAAATTATGTATAGAAAAAAAATTACTATGATTGTTAAATTCATAAATATTTAAATAAAATGCTAATGCATCAGTTAAGTATCCAAACATTGCCAAAAAAAACATGACTGCTATTTTACGGAAAGTCATTTTTATAATATAAATGTTTAAAAAGGTTAATAAAATACCTATTAATGCTCCAAATATATTGTGAGTATGAACACATACAAACCAACCAAAATAAAAAATAATAAGTATAGCAATACTATTCATTTTTTATAAAAGATGGTGAGTAATCCTTTTTCGTTAACACAATTTGTGCGCATATAATGTTACGATTTAAAAATCCAGCCTCACAATAAGAAAAGTAATATTCCCACATTTTTAAAAAATATTCATCAAAACCAAGTTGTAATATTTTTACACTATTTTTATGAAAATTTTCTCGCCATTTACGTAAAGTGATAGCATAATCATATGTTATATCTTGAAAATTAAATAATGACAAATCAGTGTGTTTGCTAATAATTTGCATTATTTTTTGCATGCTAGGTAAGCATCCGCCAGGGAATATAAACTTTTTAATAAAATCAACTTCATTTTTTGCTCTTTCATATTCTTGATCTCTTATTAATATACATTGCAACACAAATAACCCATCATCATTTAAAAGTTCGCTACATATTTTAAAATAATCTGTAAAGTATTGATGCCCGACTGCCTCTATCATTTCAACCGAAATTATTTTATCGTATTTGCCATTTAGGCTTCTATAATCGATATTCAAAAGATTAATTTTATGATTGAGTTTAAGACTATCAATTTTATGTTTAGTATACGCGAATTGTGCATTAGAGATTGTTGTGGTTGTTACTCTGCAGTCGTGCTTTAATGCAATTTCTATAGCTAAAGCGCCCCAACCAGTGCCGATTTCTAAAATTTGTTCTTTAGGCCTTATCTGTAATTTTTTTATTAAATTTTTAATTTTATTATATGCAGCTATGTTTAATGTGTTATCTTTGTCATAGAACATTAAGCTTGAATATGACATGCCTTCATCTAGAAAAAGCTTGAAAAAATCGTTACTTATATCGTAGTGCTGCATAATATGTGTTTTTGCTTTTTGTGGTGTATTTTTGTTTAATAGATATAATGTTTTTTGGGTAAGATTGAAAAAATAGCTGGTAATGTTACTTTCAGCTTTTTCAATAAAATTTAAATTTTTTGCCAATATAATTAATAAATTTGTGAGGTTGCTTGTTTGTATAAAATTATTCATGAAGGCAATAGCAAACCCTATGCTCCCCTTTAGAAATACTAGGTTATAGAAATTAAGATTGGTTATATGTAAATTTATTTTATTAGTATGATTTAATTCCCCACAACATGTTGTCCCCAATTGATCTTCAATAATTATTGAGCCATTTTTAATTTTATATAAATTTTTAAATATCATTTTTCTAAAAAATTTTGTCTTAAAATCTATCGATTTTTGCTGTTCTATAGTTGCAGATATGTTGCTCATTTCTCTACCTTAATGATGTGCATAAAACGGTGTTCTTTTTGCAAATAACAGCAAAGCTTGCCAATAAATTCTAAAATGCAGAAGTTGAGTTGTAATTGGGTTTAAAAATAAAACTAATAAACATTTTTTTGCAGTAATTTTCTGCCGCGATAATTTAAGTGTTGCATAAAATAATGGCTCATTTTTTATGCACGTCATAGTAAGTCGTAATTGCTCGTTGGGAATATTATATTTCCAAGAATATTTTAAATCAAACGGCATAAAAGGAGAAACATGAAATTCTTTGTTAAACTGTAAATTATCCATGTTATTAATATCTACCTTTATCACATAAACATGTCTCTCGTTCCATGGGGTATTGTTAACTTCTGCTAAAATGTATATTAATTGATCATTTTCGCTGTAACAATAATAAAAACTAACTGGATTATAACAATACCCTAAATATGATAAATGTGTCAGAATAAAAATTTTATTTGGTTTTTTATCATAACCATGAGAGTTAATATATTTTTCTATATTTTCGCGCAAGGTAAGGGCGTTGTTTGGCATATAATTTTTTCTATAAAATGATATTAAATTAAATTTATCTACCGAAATGAAAGGGATATTTTTAAAAGTTGCTTCTATATTATCAATATCAAGAAAAAACATTCTTGATTTATATTTAAATTTATGTGATTTAGGTTTTAGACGATTATGTATTATAAAGCCACTGTATATGCTGTTGAACATAAAATATCCTTGTCAATCATATCCAATACACCAATAGCACTGTTTATTCCATCTTCATGAAAACCATACCCCCAATATGCGCCACAATAATATATATTATTTATATTTATATTACTCCACATATTCTTTGCTTCTACAGATTTTTCATCATATATAGGATGTGAATATTTATATTTTGCGATGATTTTATTTTTATTAATATGTCCTTCTAGGTTTAAAGAAACACAATATGTGACAGATGATTTCAATCTTTGCAAAATATTCATATTGTATGTTAAATTAGGCTGTGGAGAATCATTAATGAAATAATTCCAACTAGCCCAGGCTTTCTTGTTGTTTGGTAATACATTTGTATCTGTATGTAAAATCACATTGCTTTCTTGATATTTAATATGGCTTAAAATAGATTGTTCTAGTTCAGATGGGTTTTCTAATAATGTTAATGCTTGGTCAGAGTGAGTTGCAATTATCACTTTGTCGAACGTTAATTCTGCATTATCAGTATTTATTCGAACTTTGTTATTAATGCGAGAAACTTTATTAACTTTGCATGATAATGAAATATTGTTGGCAATTTTTTCTTGTAATTTTTTTACATAAGTAATTGATCCGCCTTTGACAGTATACCATTTAGGCGCAGAATTTAAATTTAATAATCCATGATTGTCTAAAAAAGAGAATAGAAACTTAATTGGAAAATCTAAAGCTTGGTTAATGCTGCTTGACCATATAGCAGAAATAAGTGGCAATATGTAATATTTTTGTGCATAAGCATTTAATTTGTGTTTTTTAATAAATTCTCGCACAGTGATATCAGTAGATAGGTACATATCTTTTTTTGCATTAAGATTAAAACGATAAATGTCGAATAACATTTTCCAGAATTGATAATTAAACAAGTTATTTTTTTGAACGAAAAGCGTACTAATATTAGATCCAGAAAATTCAAATTTATTTTCTGAATCTTTAACACTAAAACTCATTTCTGACTCTTGTAGTTGTACATTTAATATATTTAATAATTTAATAAAATTTGGATATGTTTTCTTGTTACAAACTATAAAGCCCGTGTCTATATGTTGTATACCATCTGAGTCTTCTATGCTTGTGGTATATGAATGGCCGCCTAAATAATTATTTTGCTCAAAAAGCCATACTTCATGTTTATAGCTTAAAAAATAGGCGGTTACAAGTCCAGATATGCCAGAGCCAATTATTGCAATTTTCATACAGACCTTTTTATTTTAGATAGCAAATATATGCGAAATTTACTGGGCATAATATATAAAATATTTAATATTAAAATTAGAAAAATGGGGAATTTAATTTCTAGTTTGCGTTTATGCATGCCTCGTAATATTATATTTGTTGCCTTATCAACGGAAATTAATTGGGGCATATAAAAATCATTTTTATATGTCAATCTAGTTTTAACAAAACCTGGTGTTACAATTGATAAATCAATATTAGTACCATTAAGCTCAATTTGTAACGTCTCTAACAAATAATGCAGAGCGGCTTTTGATGCGCCATAGCCTTCCGCTCGCGGAAGTCCAACTATATGTGAGGCGCTTGATATACCTACTATATAAGGATTTCCTTCTTTATTTAAAATTGATACGCCATGACTTATACAATTAACAACACCCCAATAGTTAACATTCATGTTATTATGCATTGCTTCTAGGTTTAAATCAGGCCACTCTACATATTCACAAATACCTGCGCATAATATCATTATGTCGATTTTATTAAATTCTTCTAATAATTGTGTACAAAAATTTTTTACAGCGATTGAATTAGTTACATCTAAAGAATAATAAAATAAATTACTTTTAAAACGAATTTTTAAATCTTCTAAAACTGCTACATTTCTTGCGGTTGCAATTACAGTATTACCATTTGCTAATAGCTTACTAGTCAATGAATAGCCAATGCCAGATGATGCGCCTGTAATCCAAATAATGTCTTTTTTATTGATCAAGTTACATCCTTGTATTATGCATAATTGTTATTTAGTCAGAAACAATGTTTTATGCAATTTATTAATATCATACCCTTGTGTCTGTGCGTATTTTACATATTCTTGGTATATATTGTCATCTATCTTATTATTTCTTGATAATACCCAAAGAAACTTTAATGATGGATCTCCAACTAGAATAACATGATATTCATTATCAATTTTTAAAATCCAATAATCTCCATATATAATTTTGTCTAAAAATTGTAAATATGTTGGTAAAAACTGACTTTAATTTTTGCATTTGTTGTCTTATCAATAACCCAAACACGTCCATGTGCTTCTTTATGTATGCGACCATTATATTTAGAGCAACTATTGACCACATTAATTCTATTGTTAGCAAGTAAACTATATTCTGCGCTTACATCTGGACCTCAGGCACCCATTCCTTCCATTAAACTTAGTTTATCGCTTTTTGGCAGAAAGTAGATTTGGGCTCTACTAAGAAACCGGCCAAATTCTGAATTATTTGGTAATATAATCATCCTGGGTGTTACCTAAATCCTTTATAAGAGATAATTACAACATATCTATAACTGCTTGATTTCATTGGCCTAAACGCCAACGTGGTTGGCGTCCCCAAGGGGATTCGAACCCCTGTTACCGCCGTGAAAGGGCGATGTCCTAGGCCTCTAGACGATGGGGACAAAAATGTCCTGGTGGAGCTAAGCGGGATCGAACCGCTGACCTCTTGCATGCCATGCAAGCGCTCTCCCAGCTGAGCTATAGCCCCTAGCTGAGACGGCCATGATAATGCCCGGAACTTAATATGTCAACTACTATTTATTAGCATTTTTACTGGCAAAAAATTCCTTATTAATACGTTGCATAGCGATCTGGATGGTTTTTATTGAAGAAGGCAATACACCTGATTCCTGTGCAAAAGTTGGCCACTGTTCGACCACCATTTTTACATCATCAATTATTGATAGTGCTTTTGCTTTATCAATCTGCCCAATTTCCGCTAGTTGTAGTAGATGTGCTAATTTTGGAAATTTTCCTTCATGCATTATGGTAGTAGAATGTTCACCTGCCTTGCCTCTGGCACATTTAACTGTGCTGTCTTGGCCATAAGATGGTAGGCGAATTCTATGGGTCCGGCATTTTTTAGGTCTGCTGAACTGCGGAATTTAATTAGCCAGTCTTTCCCATCCAGATTAATGAGTACTTTAGGGCGTGCTCCAGCAGAAGAACTATTCATTTTTATGAGTTCATCTAAATATTTTTCATCGTTGTTTAATTGGAATTCCTGTATTTCATTGTGAATATGATCAAGATCGATAATGCTAGATTTGTTGCCTATAGCTATATCCGGCTCATAAATAAGCGCCCCCAACCATCTGGTAAGCTGTCATTAAAAACACCAAATAAGCCATCAAAAATTTGATCTTCACAAAACATAACACCAGACTGTAGCGGCAACTTAAATGGTGATAACTCTAGTCCTGTAGCTATAAACTCCGGACTATATTCAAAAAATATTCTCCGATCTTTTAAAGCAAGGCGCCCCATTGATAATTTATTATTGCCGCGCACATAATATACATTTAACAAATTGATATTTTTCATTGACGCCCTCTTTTGCGTGGCTGACCTTTGAACAAATCATCTAATGAACGCAGGGATGCTACCGGCACCTCTGTTGTAAATAAATTATGAAATTTATCTAAACAATTTAGGACCAGCGCTAATTTTAATAACGAATCTAATGATATCTTTCCGGTGTGTTCAAACTTCTTTATAGTCCCCAGACTGACCCCAGAACGATCAGACAAGGATTTTTGACTCAAATTAAGGTCTAGCCTTTTTGCATGGGCAGTTTTAGCTAAATGCGCTGATATTTGCTGAGGAGTTAGTAAAAATATAGCCATTATAATATCTATTAAAGTCCATTTTGGCATTTAATGGCTGTTATAACAATATGGAACTGCGACCAACAACCTTACTGTAAAAACTTTTCTGGTGATACATTTAAAACCGCCCCTGCAGCTTGTTTATGCCCACCGCCACCAAGTGCCGCTGCAATCGCACCAAGATTAATATCTTTATGCATGGTTCTAAAACTAAGTTTATACTGCCCCGAATTGGTCCTTGACCACAACAAAATAAAATCTACCTGGTATTTAGTATACAAATACTCTGATAATTCCGAGACCAATTTGTCGTTGTCCACCTCACGACACATAATTTTGTATTGTTCGCTAGTCCCCGGAACAATAAATATACGCTCTCTTGCCTTTAACGCCGCTTGTTCACACCAACGATGATTTTCTGCTACTAGCGTTTGACCATAAGCAATTAAATCTTGTAATTTTTTTTCCTGCACATACGGTATATAAGATTTAAAATTACTATTTGGGCAACGTGTTCTAAGCGCATAATACAACGGCTCGCTCTGCGGACGATCATGCCAACGCCATAAATCACGGTCTTCGATTAAAGATAACAGTCGTGGTGGATTAGCATCCATACCATGAAAATAATACCAACTTAAAATAGCGCCAGAATTATCCATACAAAAAAAACAACCAGATTCACCAGCTAAATCTTCCATAGCACTAAAATGGTGATCCAAAATCATGATTTTCTTGGCAATGGTACGCAACCGTAAAAATTGCTCTTTTTTAAATGAAGCATCAACTACGATCACGTTTTTATCACGTACAGATTCCTCAACAAATGGTTCATGATACATTAAACGCTGATAATGTGCTTTATCTCCTAACAACAACCACGCGCTTAACGCCGCGCCAGAGCCATCATTACAAGGGCTATGATATACAACACAATCTACATCTTGCGGCGCTAAATATGCGCGGGCATCTTGTATAGTATTAGCTAATGTCATACAATTCCTACATGCTGTAACGCTTGTTGCAGCCTATTTAAAGTTCTATCTCTACCTATTAACTCTAAGGTCATATCTATAGATGGTGAATTAGTATTGCCAGTTACTGATACTCTTAATGGCTGAGCTAGCTTGCCCATACCGATATTAAAATGTGCTACTGTTTGCGCAATAACAGCATGTAAATCTGCTGCCTGCCATGTAGGCAAAGTTTTTAATCTTTGCATGACATCCTCCAAGAATGGCTTACTAACAACGGTCAAATGTTGCTCCGCTGCTATTGGATCTAACTCTATAGTATCACTAAAGAAATACGCGCTCTTTTCTGCCATTTCCACAGTAGTTTTTACACGTTCACGCATCGCCATCACTACTTGTGGCAAACTAGGTCCAACGCTGTAATCAATGCCTAAACGCTGTAATTGCCAAGCTAAATGTTTAGCCACCTCTTCTGCTGGCAAAGTCTTTAAATAATGCTGATTTAGCCACAATAACTTTTCTGGATTAAATGCCGCCGGTGAGCGACTGATGTGTGATAAATCAAAAGCAGCGATCATTTCCGCCGTAGAAAATATTTCCTGATCACCATGTGACCAACCTAGACGAACTAAATAGTTTATCAATGCTTGTGGTAAGTAACCGTCATCTCTGTATTGTAAAACACTTACAGCGCCATGACGCTTGGATAAACGTTTGCCATCATCCCCTAAAATCATCGGGATATGTGCATACTGTGGAACCTTAACTTGTAATGCACGCAAAATATTAATTTGTCGTGGCGTGTTGGAAATATGATCGTCACCACGAATAACTATATCAATCTGCATATCTGCATCATCAACTACCACAGTAAAATTATATGTAGGTGTACCATCGCTGCGGACGATGATTAAATCATCTAGTTCTTCATTTGGTACGGTAATTTCGCCGCGTACTGAATCATTAAATTGTACTACGCCGCTTATAGGATTTTTAAAACGAATTACATATGGTTGTTCTAAATTTTCTATTGTTAGATTACGGCAATGGCCATCATAACGTGGTTTTTCACCCTGCGCAGTGAGGTCTGCCCGTAGACTTTCCAAGCGCTCTTTAGAACAATAGCAACGATAAGCATGCCCTTGATCTAATAGTTGTTGTGCTACCGCTGCATAGCGTGGGAAATGCTGAGTTTGATAAAAAGGCCCCTCAGAATAATCTAGGCCCAACCAAGCCATTCCCTCTAAAATTGCATCCACAGCCTCCTGGGTCGAACGCTCACGGTCGGTATCTTCAATTCGTAGAATAAAAGTACCGTCATTATGCTTAGCATACAGCCAACAATACAGTGCTGTGCGTGCCCCGCCGATGTGCAAATATCCTGTGGGACTTGGTGCAAACCTGGTGCGAATAGTCAATTTGTGCCTCCTGAGTTCTCAATCCCATATAATAATCAAAATTTGTAAACTATGACACTAGAGAATAATTGGCATATTATGAACAAACAACCTATATCCTTGACAACTAGCCATAAGAACATGGAAAATATGCGGCTCATGGCTATGTAGCTCAGTTGGTTAGAGCGTGGCACTCATAATGCCGAGGCCGGTGGTTCGAGCCCACCCATAGCCACCAATCCTAAAGATTAAACAACCATGCAATATCCAGATTTTAAAGTCACAGCCCCAGCAGCACCTCAACTAACTAAATATTCTTTAGTATTACTAATTTGCCTATGGTTTTGGTTCTCTCCAGCAACACATAAAATAGCCTATCAAATTGATGTTAAAGCATTTAGTTGGTTAAATTCTAGTTTACAATTTTCACATTATTGGCAGCTATTGTGGGGCTACATGAATCACCAGCATGAATCATGGCTTAATGTTATGTATCTAGCACTAATAAATATGGCTATAGTGTACAGTGTGCCAAAATTCCAACGCAGAACAACAATCCTTGGCTTAGTTTATTTTTGGTTATTTTTTCAGTTGGTTTTATTTTTTTCACATATGTTATTTAACGTTTTTCTGGATATACAACGCACATCGCCAAGTATCAATATAGAACCAACTGTCTTACTCTCAGATGTGTTAAACATGCCAAATATTAAAACTAGTTCCAGTAATTGCTTTCCAGCGGGACATACGCTGATCGCAATTTATTGGGCTAGCTTTACTTTACTGTATTGCAGGAATTGGTTACGTTATTTGATTGTGTTTTCTGCTATTATGCTGGTTTTGCCAAGATTATTCACAGGGGCACATTGGTTAAGTGATGTGATCTTTACCATATTTTATGCGGCGCTATGGTTTAATATTGCCAATAGCTTTCCATTTATTAAAAAAATTACCAACAAGGCAGGTATTACATGACTAGTGTTTATATTGAGACCCATGGTTGCCAAATGAATGAGTACGATTCTGCACGCATGTTTGACCTGTTAAAAGCGCATGGCGTAGAAAAAGTTGATTCGCCAGAAAACGCCGATATTTTGTTGTTAAATACCTGTTCTATTCGTGAAAAAGCACAAGAAAAAGTTTTTTCTGAATTGGGCCGCTGGCGCGCATTTAAAGAGCAGCGCCCTGGTGTTGTAATCGGTGTTGGCGGTTGCGTGGCCAGTCAAGAAGGGGATTCTATACGTCAACGTGCACCATATGTTGATTTAGTTTTTGGCCCACAAACATTACATCGTTTACCCGCCATGCTCAGCGAATTACAAAACCACAATAAACCAGTAGTCGACGTATCCTTTCCGGAAATTGAAAAGTTTGACAAGCTACCAGCGCCAAATGCTGACGGGCCAACAGCATTTGTATCTATAATGGAAGGTTGCAGTAAATACTGTAGTTATTGTGTGGTACCATTTACACGCGGCGAGGAAATTCATCGTCCCTTTGATGATATTTTAGCTGAAGTAGTACATTTGGTTGCTCAAGGTGTAAAAGAAGTAACTTTATTGGGCCAAAATGTTAATGCTTATCGTGGTGTAATGCATGATGGCGAAACCGCTGATTTAGCGCGTCTAATTCATTATCTCGCCGAGATCGATGGCTTGGAACGTATTCGCTTTACTACCTCGCATCCAATGGAATTTTCTGATGCTCTGATCCAAGCATATGCTCAGGTGCCAAAACTAGCCAATCATTTACATTTACCATTACAAAGTGGATCAGATCAAGTATTAAACCGCATGAAGCGCGGCTACACAGCCATAGAATACAAAGCAAAAATACGTCGGTTGCGCGCTGTACGCCCTGATATATCTATTTCCTCGGATTTTATTGTCGGCTTCCCTGGCGAAACCGATGCTGATTTTGCCGCTACAATGCAACTAGTACAAGACTTGGGTTTTGATCAATCATTTAGTTTCATTTATAGCCAACGTCCTGGCACACCAGCTGCATATTATCCAGATGACATCAATCCTGAAACAAAAAAACAACGCTTACATATTTTGCAAAGTCGCTTAGCTCAGCAAGCCACTACAATTAGTAATACTATGCTGCACACTAAGCAAAAAGTGCTGGTGACTGGCATAGCTAAGCGCGATACTACCATGTTAAGTGGCCGTACAGATAATAATCGTGTAGTTAACTTTCATGGCAACGAAACACTTATTGGTCAGATGGTTAATTTAATAATTACTGATGTTAAAACAAACACTTTGGTTGGCGAATTAATCGAATAGGCATTATGCTTATCTAAGTGAAAGAGCAAAAATATTCGTGTGATATAACACTAACACCATTCGACAATAAGCGACTGCTTAGCCTTTGTGGCAGATTTGATGAACACTTGCGTCAAATAGAGCAACGGTTAGCAGTAGATCTCATTGTGCGTGGCAATGTAATACATATATCTGGCAAACAGTCTGATGTAGAACTAGCTGTAAAAACTATCCAATCCTTATACGCACAAACTACCAATGGCCATGAACTTAACCCAGATGAAATTCATCTATACATTCAGCAGGTAACAACACATATGGACAATATTGATATCCTCAATCAGAGTAAAACTACTAGCGAAAATTTCCATATAAAAACCCCGTTAGTTTCAATTAGCCCGCGTACTAAAAACCAACGCGAATACATCAAACAAATTATGCAGAATCCCATTAATTTTGGTATCGGCCCGGCTGGGACAGGTAAAACTTATTTGGCCGTAGCGTGTGCTGTCGCCGCTCTAGAACAGAAAAAAGTTCGGCGCATAATTTTAGTTAGACCAGTAGTTGAAGCTGGTGAACGGTTAGGATTTCTACCAGGAGACTTGGCGCAGAAAATTGATCCATATTTAAGGCCATTGTATGATGCCTTTCAGGACATGTATGATTTTGACAAGGTAGCTAAGTTGTTGGAACAACAAGTAATTGAAATTGCACCATTAGCATACATGCGTGGCCGCACATTAAATGATGCCTTTATTATTTTAGATGAAAGTCAAAATACAACAGTTGAACAAATGAAAATGTTTTTGACCAGAATAGGTTTTAATTCGACCGCTGTTATTACTGGTGATACTACGCAGGTAGATTTACCACGTGAAAAAATGTCTGGGTTAAAGCACGCTGAGAAAATTTTACAAAATATTCCAGCTATAACCTTTAGCTATTTTGATACTAAAGATGTAATACGCCATCCAGTCGTAAAAGATATAATTGAAGCCTATGAGCGCAGTGAAAAAAGCAGGGGGATAAGTGACGATTGAATTAGAACTACAAATTGCTACCGAAGCCCAAACATTACCACATCCAGCACAATTTCGTGAATGGATCGGCAACACTTTGGATGAACGTTTTGATAACGTTGAACTAACTATTAGGTTAGTAGATGTTGAAGAAATGACCGAATTAAATGAGACTTATCGACATAAAACTGGCCCAACTAACGTTTTATCTTTTCCATCAGATATGCATAAGGATTTAGATTTTTCCGTTTTGGGCGATGTGATTATTTGCGCACCGATTGTAGAGCAAGAAGCTAATGCCGGGAATATAGATTTATTGGCACATTGGGCACACATGGTAGTACACGGCACGTTACACTTATTAGGCTATGATCATATTCAAAAAGCCGAGGCGGAAGAGATGGAAGAAATAGAAACCAAGATTCTCACAAATCTTGGTTATCCAGCGCCATACAATGATAATCCGTTAGATTGATACGTTACTCATAGGGCATGTCTTTGACTATACATGTTTCGTCCAAACTTGTAGTCAACTACAAGTTTAGCCGCCCTTGACGAACATTATTATTTATTTGCCTTTATAACAATTCTGCTAACTATACCGTTATTTATTTCTTGTACTGTTGCTTCAAGATTGTTAATTTGTATTTTATCCCCTGGTTTGGGCTGTCTACCCAAACGCTTAATTACTAGCTCCGCTATAGTATCTAAATCTTCCTCATCCTCGGCTAAGATAATATCACCATCCAACGCTCGCTCTAAATAATACAGTGAGCAACTCCCCTTCACAATTATGCTGTTATCAGCACTAACCGCCCAATCATCATGGGTACGATGAAATTCATCATTAATCTTACCAATCATAACATGCAGCAAATTATCTAATGTCACAAAACCTATCGGCTGTTTATTTTCGTATACCAAAGCTAAATGCGTCATATTATCTCTAAATTTATGCACTAAATTCATTGCTGGTGAATTATGTTGTACTTTTAAAACCGGACGCATAAATTTGCTTAAACTGTTAATTTTTCCATCCTCTAACAATGCGGCAAAGACATTTTTTATATGCACGATACCAATAATCTCTTGTTTTTTGGTATCATAGACTGGATATCGGCTATATTTGTAGGCGAGCATTTCCTGCAATAGCACACTAATTGGTTGATCATCATGCAAAATCTTTAATTCATGCATCGGTCGCATAATTTCACTCACCTCTAAATCACCCAATTCTATGGTATGACCAACTATTTCTGCCTCATCATCTGTTAATTGCCCATGTGAATGGCTTGCATCAACAATTAACTTAATTTCATCGGAAGAATAAAAATTTTCGTCACGATGATGACTAGAATTTATTTTTATTAGACGCAATAAAAAATTAGAACATGAATTTAAGATAAATATCGCTGGATACATTAACCAATAAAAGGCATACAACGGAATAGAAGTCCACATCGACATCAATTCAGCCTTTCTGATTGCCAATGATTTTGGCATTAATTCACCAACTACTATGTGTAAAAAGCTGATAAGAGAAAAAGATATCGCAAAAGAAACTGCATTAACAATAGATGTTGAGTTGACGCCAATGAAAATTAATATTGACTCTACCACGTCAAAAAACGCTGGCTCACCAATCCAGCCCAAACCTAGAGAAGCTAAAGTTATACCCAACTGACATGCTGATAAATAAGCGTCCAAATGCGTGTGGATCTTATATAAAATTTTACCCTTTAGGCCATGATCATCTTTTATAGTCTCCACTCTAGTTGCTCGCATTTTTACCATGGCAAACTCTGCGGCAACAAAAAAGGCATTCAAGAAAACAAGGAGCATTGCACAAATAATTAAGGCAATATTAGTAACATCCATCTAAATTTTTATACCCATTAATGATCTAAGACTAATCTTATTATAGCTTACCTGATTTGATGAAAACTAATGTGACATTTTCGACCAATCACCATTTATTGAAAAAGACTGTGGTTTTGATGGCAGTCGCCCCAAATACACTATAATAAATTTATTAAAATTTTATTTACCAAATATTAAGCAGAAATATGATACTTAAATGGCTAAAGAAACATCTGCCCAAACACCATGAAATTTCTAAAGATAAAAGCCTAAGCTGGTTTGGCAATGCCATACATAAAAAAGATCTATGGCATCTCACCAGGCATTCTGTTTCCGTAGGAGTGTCAGTGGGATTATTTGTAGCGTTTATTCCTTTACCAATACAGATGATCTGCGCAACAGCATTGTCTATTCTCCTGCGCGGCAATATAATGATTGCCATCGCGGCAACTTTTATTAGCAATCCACTGACCTTTTTACCAATAAATTATTTTATATATAAAGTTGGGCAGTTCTTTACTAATGACCCAAGTGAATTTCAATCCATACAGGAACTAGATTTACACGGTGCAGATATGTGGGACTTAATGTCACAATTCTTTACCTGGCTGCAAAGTTTGGGAAAATCTATATTAATAGGGACCACTATAGTTTCCGTGACAGCAGCTTTGCTTGGGTACATCCTAGTAAATGTGTTTTGGAAATTAATAATCTCCAGACATAAGATCCACAAAAAAAATCCCAAAAAATAACAAATCATTGCAATTTTAGGATATTTTTGATTTTAAATTAAATGTTTCATCGCTTTTTATTTTGATTATTAAATTTACTAATCAAGATTCGTAGCTTTTCATCATCTTCTAAATCTTCTAAATCTGCTACATTTGCTAAACTACCGCTTGTGCTAGCACTACTATTGATGAACGGGGATGTAAATATCATGGCATTTGTCCGCGGTAATGTCTTATTAATCGTAATAATAAGCTGATCTTTTAGTGTCTTCAAACCTTCTGCATCAAGCCTAATAAAAGTTTCCATTTTAATTTCACCTGTAGCAATTTTTTTGCACATGCCAGGCTCTAATAGAAACGTCGCTTTATCTCTAGAAAGTTTAGAAAATTGCTCAAAAGTTATTTTGCCGGTATTGAGCAAACCACGAAATTCTGCATCTTTAAAAATCTCTATAATTTCTTGATCATTCAAGGAAGCAAACTGTGCACCGGTGATTTTTTTATTCTGCAATAAATCAAACATGCTTGGTTCTGTTGCCATACCAAAGAATAAATCCAAATGTTCGTCGGCAAAGTTAAGAAGATCATGACTAGTTATAGAGCGATTAGCAAGTAACAAGCAAAAATCTTTCATTAATAAGGCGTGTAATGCTTTAATTGAAAGTTGCTTAAAATTTTCCATAATTAGCAATTGCTTAATCATAATAAAAAATAAATATTTATTATCAACCAAAGCATCTAAATGGTCTTCGGATAAAGTTAAAATATCTCCTATAGTTATTAATCGACTTAGAAAGCAAAAATATATGATCTTGTTCTTCAGATAACCTAGTCGTTCTTCAGGAATTTTTTTAAATTGTTCATATGAGATTAAGGTGAAAATTTTACGAGCCCAATGATACTCTAAAATATCCTTCGCTACTTGTGGCAATACGATATATTGCTCTTCAGTTATATGTTTAGTCAGGATAAATACACTTGCTGCAAAACTAAATTTTTGGTATAGCCCCACTAATAGCAACACTTTATCCTGTTTAAGTAAAACTTTCCCAAACTGATAAAATAACACGGCTCTAATTGTATTTTTTGCAAGATAAGCCACGAGTATGCTGATGGATTTGTATCGTAAAAAGGCGGCTTTTTGTGTTGTTGTAAGCATTACTGCGTGGCCTTAATAATTAATCTAACCCATTTTAATAAAGTATTAATTAATAATCAATAATATCTGTATACAACTAATTAATTTAGCTAGTATTTTTGGTTAAATGTTAACGGTTTTTGCCGGTTAAGTAATTTGCTATCTCTCTATTGCCAACATAGGCAGCGTACTTGGCAGCAGTACCACCCTTTAAGTTTTTTATTTCTTGATTAGCACCATTTTCTACTAAATACTTTACTATATTTAGATAACCACCATATGCCGCGTACATTAAAGCGGTACTACCAGTGCGGTCTAAGTAATTTACATCGATATGCAAATCTCCCACTAATTTTTTCACTGTTGCAAAATCACCTTGTAAACACGCCACATGCAAAGCTGTTGTCATTCTGACTAGATTGTCTGTATGCACATTGGTTTTTAAATACTGTACATTCTTTTTCAGAGCAAGATTTTTGATATTAAGACCACATTCTTTAAACAAACGTTGAACACGCATACCAGCCACACCAGACTTGCGCCTACAAAACACTTTACAATAATTTTCCAAAATAAAGCTGTATTCTGGTTGGGTTAAAATGGATAAAATCTTTTTGGCTCTAGTAATGTGTGCGCTATATTTAGGATTACAACGTTGTACTAATATCCCACCCAAAATTATTGCTTTAGATAAGCGCCGCACATGATCAGCCGCTGCAAAATCCTCTATTGCCTCATCCAAGGCTGAATCTTGATCCCAATCCACCCAAGCTTTATAAAATTGATAAACTTCTTTTTGTAATTCCGCTAACGCACGTAAAGAAGTGTGTATCCGTGGATTGTAACCAAGTACAAATAACATGGTCGGCACACTAGTTTCAACGTTAGCCCAGGAGCAATTACCACTAATCTGATGCCTAGTTGGTAGCGTGGTTAATGTTTTCAAAACTAGGGTTTTAGCAATGCCGGCCCCAACAAATTCCGCGTCTTTATGCTCATATAGTATTTTTTGATATAATTCCTTATTAGCTAAATATGGATTTCCCATAGTTGAAACCACTACTGTATTAGCAATCACCCCCACCCCACGATCGCATTTAGCCCATAGATCACCGTATTTAATAAAAGTTATCGCATGTCCTTCGTACGCTGCTGGTAAAAGCAACAATTCGTTGTCTAAAATATCGTTAATAACTTTTGCAAATGGTTTTTTATCTTTATGCTTTACAAACTCAGTTAAGTGCACGGCATTTTTTAAAGCTTGTAATACCTGCTGTAATTTGCCTATATACGCGGCATATTTTTGCCCGGGTATGCTATGTATAAAATTATATAACGAACGACGAATCAAGCCAGTACTAAATTCTAGATTAAATCCTTCAAAACTTAAGGGAATAAATCTTCCATCCGGACTCACGATGTCTGCTTCGCCAGTTAACTCAAATCTATGCCCCAATAATTTCGCACTAATATAATCTTGTGCAAATTGATAATTTGCTTTATAGCGCATAAAAAGTTCAACCAACTCCAATTGTTGACGTAAAATTGGATTAACTAAAATTGGTTGCCCATCAGCAGAATAGTGATTTGGATTTGCACCGCTAGATAATAAGATATTACAAAACTCCATTTCGCCACGATCGGCGGCCCATTGCAAAGCTGTGCGATTAATAAAATCTGCTTGTTCAATGTCAGCACCAGCAGCTAATAACGCTTGCAAAGTTTTTATTTTCTTACAAATAACCGCTTGAATTAACGGCCGCAAACCATATTCATCCTTTTCATTTATATCTGCTCCAGACAAAACTGCAGCAGCTTCGTCATCGCTAGCATAAATTATGGTTTCCGCTAATGACATTTTATATTACCTAACGATAGGTTGGCTTAGGTGTTGGGGCAGCTCTAAATCTTGGTTTATTATCAAATTCTGGCTCTAAACGTTTGCCAAGTTTCATATTTAATTCTTGTTTCTTTCTGTATTCTTCTTTCAAAGTTAACGCAGATACGTCGCCACCCATACCCAATTTAGCCTTTAAGCGATTTCTAAGCTGTGGATCATTACTAGCGCGTGCCGCGGCTTCTGCTTCACTTTCTGGGAAAGAAATATCATCAAACGCTCCACCTAGTTCAGCTAACTCTGGATGCGCTGCCATGTTAGAACCACCACTATTTGCCAGCTCCGCTGCCATAGCTGGATCGGACATCTTTTCACGTAAGCGTTGCAACTTTTCTAAAGCACTGACTTTATGACCTTGGGTTTTTAAAGATATGCGTTGTTCAAACAAAGCCTCTGCAGCGCCAGCAGCCAAAGCTGTTTCATCAGCTGTAGTGGGAATTAAATCACTATACGTGGGAACAAAACGACCGTTGCCGCCACCACGACCTCCACCGCTATCACCGCCATCTTCTTGATCATCATCTGGAGATTGCGAGCTACGCTGTTTTTTATTTATTATTTTCTTGTTGCTCATCTTAATTATCACTTTAAAACATAGTGCAAATACACTCACGCGGTCAACAATCAACACCATATCTAATTATAGTACTTTGGTAATCACCTTATTTGTCATTAGTCGCAGATACGCCGTATCTTTCCCGGTACCTAGCTTCTAACTGTACCGCGCGATTACGAAATGACTGATCCATACGATTTACCAAAACAGAGAGCATTTCTGGCGTCATATCATTCATATCACGTAAAGCGATGCTCAACCAACCATACGCGCTAATGTCATTTTGCCGCACCCCCTCGCCTTTAAAATACAAACGCCCTAGCTCATACTGGGCCGGTCTATATCCTTTATATGCAGCCTGTTTAAACCAACGTGCAGCCTCTTTAGCGTCTTTTTCTTCCTCATCGCCATAACCTTCTAGCTTGGCAATACCGAGGCTATATTGTGCATATGGATAGCCAGCCTTAGCTGCCGCAGTATACCACTCTATAGCCGCCGTATAATCAGGATCCCTCTCTATACCCCTTATTAACAATAAATCGCCTAGAGCGGTTTGAGCTGGCGCATAACCAGCTTTGGCAGCGGTCGTATACCATTCTTGGGCTGCTTTTAAGTCACGCGGTAATCCATTACCGGAGGCAAAATTTTTAGCTATTTTGGTTTGCGCGACAGCAGCTTCTTCACTTTCGCGCGCTATGTTGTACCATTTGACGCTTTCCGCTAAATCCAATGTAACACCACGCCCCGTCTGATACAAAACGCTTAACATAAATTGTGAATATGTATCACCCAAGAAAGCTGCTTGTTTATACCAATAAACCGCACGAGGTAAATAACGCGCTGCACCACGTCCTGATTGATAAATATCCCCCATCTTTGCTTGGGCAGCAGGCATATTTTGCCGCGCAGCACGTAAATACCAATTTTTGCCCATTTCAACATTACGCTCAATGCCCATACCGTAATAGTACATTTCCGCAAGTTGATATTGCGCTAATGGCAAGCCCCAGTCTGCTGCTTTCTGATACCAAAAAACCGCTTGTTTTGCATCAACCGATACACCATTACCATAACGATACAAAGTAGCCAATTGATATGCGGCATCTGGTGAATCATATTTCGTGGCGCGTTCATAATACTGCATTGCCAACTTAATATTTTGTTTACCACTGCGCCCTTCTAAATAATAATCACCTAATTTATTCATTGAACGCACATCGCCAGAACGCGCATTTTCCTCTAATAGCTGCATACTTGTGGTGTAATCCGCACGATTATCACCCCCTTGCACTGTTAACAAACTTAACTGCGTTTGCGCTTCTTCTGAACCCAAATTTGCGGCTTCTTTATACCATTTATATGCCAAATTCGGATCTATGGGGCCCTGATACCAACCTCTATACAGTTCCCCTAAACTTAACATACCTTTAACTTCACCTTGATCTGCTGCCTTGGTATACCACTCTATCGCTTTAGCGTTATCTTTTTTCACGCCAATGCCATCGCGGTAAAAATCACCCATTTTAATTTGTGCTTGACCAAGTTGATCTGCCGCGGCCATGCGATACCATTCCACCGCCTTTGCTGTATTTTTTTCTACACCCTCACCATGCAAATACATCTCCCCAACACGCATATAAGCGTGAATATCGCCCTGCTGTGCTGCTTGCAAAAACATGGCAAACGCCTGTTGCTTATCTGCCATGCTAGCACTAGTTTTATAAGTAGTTTCAGCTGCTGCCAACGTAGAGTCCGTAGTTTGGATATCAAATGGATCTGCTGCTGGCGCATTCAAAGACGCCACCGGCGCATCTCTAACCACACAAGGATCTTGTTTCTCACATGGCGCGCGCTTCTTTTTTTTCTTCTTACATACTTTACATACATCTGATTTAGGCTTACTAACCTGCTGCGGTTTACATTCTTGTTTAGTATTACGATTTGCTTTTAACGCGGAACGCGGCTTTTCTAGACAACAGCCCGTGACAAAAATTAATGTTACTAACAAACAAATGTGGCGATAAGACATCATATTTCTTAAAAAATTGCGTAGTTGCCTATATAATAGCACAGTACGTAGGAAAATCAGCTTAATCACACCGGGATCGGTAACAGGCGCATACGTAATAAAATCTCTGTGATAATCACTGTAACCCCAAATAAACCGGTTAAAATTAGAACCGCTTTACCACCCCATAGACGATATCGACCAGGAATTTTATCGATGTAACGCGCATGCCAAGCCATTAATACCGGATAAATTATCAATAAAATAGCCGCAAACACCCCTGCATATTTTAAGGCTGATAAGAATCCTCCAGGATTCACAATCGTATACACAAATGGTGGCCCAAAAGTTAATAAACTTAACAATACTCGACCAGTTTTAGTTTTTTTAATATGCAAACCATCCGCAAAGAAGTCCCGAATCCCCAAACCAACGCCAATAAAAGAACTAGTCAAAGCAAAATAAGAAAACCACATCACAATAGTGTGAATCAAGGAACCATGCACACTTAAAGCATGAGCCATTGCCTCTGCTGGATTAGAATTGCCATGGTGCAAAATATGTACCAAGCCTTCGGGGCCCCAGGTAGGAATTAAATATAAAATGATTAATTCCCACGCGCCATATACTAACAAAGGCGACAAACCACCGATAATTATAGTCCTACGTAATCTTTTTATATCCTCATGCAAATAAGTTTTTAAGGTGGGAATCAGGGTATGATAGCCAAACGATGTAACTAGTACCGGGAAAGTAAATAATAAATATTTACTATCGCCAACCGCATTAAAGTGGCTGGTATGCGAACCTTGCAAGAAGGAGATACATAACCACACGAAAGTACCTATGAGGCCAAACATCAAAATACGATTAACATGATCTACCCATGAAGTCCCAAGATAAACGATCAAAGCAAATGGAATGATAAATGTCACACCCATAAATATGGTTTGTCTAGTATCCACCACTTGAATACCAAGTATCTTGGAAAAAACCGTTGTGCCGCCAGCAGTATAGGCTGCCATTAGTGAATACAAAAACAAGATATACGAAAACCAAGCGATCCATTTAGCAACAGGTCCCAAGGTATGTCCTGCTATAGAGATTAAGTTAACTTCGCCCTTAAAACGCATAGACACTTCTAGATAGGCTAGTGCAGAGAATGTCATAAACAACCAAACAAACAGAAACGCGGTCATAGCAGGATAAAATCCAGCCGCGGCAGTCATGACAGGCAAACCAAGCATCCCAGCACCAATACAAGTGCCACCAACCAAAAGCACTCCACCTAACATACTACTGTCTTTTGTATTCATTTTCTAATAATCACTTGCATAAAAATCTCCAGCATTTTATGCTGGGGGCGCGAAAATTGTCAATTTATGAGGATCTGTAGCAGTGGCGCAGTATATTTTTAGTATGAATGGCGTGGGCAAAATGGTTCCGCCGAAAAGAAAAATTTTAGATAACATTAATTTATCCTTTTATCACGGCGCCAAAATTGGTGTGCTTGGCTTAAACGGTTCTGGTAAATCCACGCTACTAAAAATTATGGCTGGGCTAGATACAGAAATTCTTGGAGAAGCTGTACCACAAAAAAACATCAAAATAGGTTATTTACCGCAAGAACCACAGCTAGATCCGCAGAAAAATGTACGTGAAAATGTTGAAGACGGCATGGGCGAAATTAAAGCTATCCTCAATCGCTTTAATGACATCAGCAATAGATTTGCTGAGCCAATGAGTGATGAAGAAATGAACGAGCTGCTCGCAGAACAAGGCGAACTACAGAATAAAATTGACGTAGCTAACGGCTGGGAAATAGATCGCACCTTAAATATGGCTGCAGAAGCGTTACGTTTGCCGCCATGGGATGCTGATGTAACTAAATTATCTGGTGGTGAGCGTCGTCGCGTAGCTTTATGTCGTTTGTTATTATCCACTCCGGATTTACTGTTACTAGATGAACCAACCAACCATTTAGACGCAGAAAGCGTGGCTTGGTTAGAACGTTATTTGCACGACTTTAAAGGCACCGTGGTAGCCATTACACACGATCGTTACTTCTTAGATAACGTTGCTGGTTGGATTTTGGAATTAGATCGTGGTCGCGGTATACCATTTGAAGGTAACTACTCTTCTTGGTTGGAACAAAAAGAAACTCGTTTATTGGCTGAACAACAAAGCGAAGCCGCTAGACAACGCACTATAAAATCGGAATTGGAATGGGTACGCAGTAATCCTAAAGGCCGCCAAGCCAAGAATAAAGCACGTCTAGCAAGGTTTGAAGAATTAAATTCTAAAGAATACCAAACTCGTAATGAAACCGCTGAGTTGTATATTCCACCAGGACCGCGACTAGGCGATAAAGTACTAGAAATAACCGGTTTACATAAGAGCTTCAACAATAATATTTTAATCAATGATTTAAATATCACTGTGCCTAAAGGCGCAATCGTTGGCATTATTGGCCCTAACGGCGCTGGTAAATCTACTTTCTTCAAGATGCTTACCGGCGTGGAAAAACCTGATCGCGGTGAAGTTAGTTTTGGTGAAACAGTAAAATTAGCCTACGTTGATCAGTCACGTGACAGCCTTTCTGATACCAAGTCAGTATGGGAAGAAATCTCTGATGGCCAAGATATCATAACGGTTGGAAATTTTACTATGCCATCACGCGCATATGTTGGTCGCTTTAACTTTAAAGGTAGCGAGCAACAAAAGATGGTGAAAGAATTATCTGGTGGTGAACGCAACCGAGTCCATTTAGCCAAATTGTTACGTAGTGGCGGTAATATGCTGCTGCTCGATGAACCAACTAATGATCTAGACGTAGAAACCTTGCGCGCCTTAGAAGAAGCCATTTTGAACTTTCCAGGCTGTGCGATGGTAATCTCCCACGATCGTTGGTTTCTAGATCGTATCGTGACCCATATTTTAGCCTTTGAAGGCGATAGTAAAGTTCATTGGTTCAATGGTAATTATACCGAGTATGAACAAGATCGCTTGAGCAAACTTGGTCAAGAAGCTTTACAGCCACACCGTGTGGAATATTTACACGAAACTAGTTAGTGTAAGATTTGCTGTACAACAGTACATTATCCCCAACAACGATGGTATAGATATAAATGTCTACGCCATTGTTGCTTACTCTGTCTAACAATTATGACCATATACATAATATGAAACATCTTTGAATATCGTTAAATATATGACAATTACAAAAACTAACTCATGTCGAGAATAGTTGTTTCATTACTGTAAATAGCATTTTTGCCGTTTGCAGTAATGCCCAAACCAGCCCTAAATTTAATAATCTTGGATTTTAGAGCTATATACCATGGTTATAATCAGCCCTAAATTTAACAATCTTGAATTTTAGGGCTATATATAATATTGTTATAACCAGCCCTAAATTTGATGGTCTTGAATTTTAGGGCTATATATAATATTGTTATAACCAGCCCTAAATTTATGATTCATTTTGGGGATAATTATTAGGGGTGTAAATGATTAATAAAATTATTGGTAGACTTAAGGAAAAAGCAATATTAAAAGACGTTTTTAATTCGCCAAGGCCTGAATTTGTGGCCATTTATGGTAGAAGACGTATAGGTAAAACATTCCTAATACATAATTATTTTGCCAATAATAACTGTATTTATTTTCACATGGTTGGCACTCAAAATTCCAATATGTCTATACAGCTTGAAAATTTCACCAAAGAATTATCAAGGCTTTTCTACAATGAAGAACCCATCCAAACTCCCAGATCGTGGAGAGAAGCCTTCGAAAGATTAAATAAAGCCATAGAAATCACCTATAAGACACGATCACAAAAGGTAGTAATTTTTTTTGATGAGCTACCTTGGATAGCCACGCCAAAATCAAGCTTTTTAGAATCATTAGAGTACACCTGGAATAGGTTTTGGGGGGATTTACCATACATAAAGCTTATAATTTGTGGTTCATCCGCCTCATGGATAATTAAAAAAATTATCAATAATAAGGGTGGGCTGCATAATAGAGTTACTAAAACGATAATATTGCGACCATTTTTGTTAAAAGAAACAAAAGAATACCTAGAAAGCATTGGGTGCAAATATAAATACCCTCAAATATTAGATATATATATGGCTGTTGGTGGGGTCCCATTCTATTTAAAAGAAATTAAGAAAGGTTTGTCAGCGATGCAAAACATTAATAATATCTGTTTCAGACCAGATGGATTATTATTTCATGAATTTATCAATATATTTAATTCTCTTTACAATCATGCAGAAGAATATATAGAAATAATTAGAGTGATGGCAAAAACTAGATCTGGAATATCACGCACAGAATTGGAAAAAAAATGCAAATTGTCCAACAAGGGAGGGACCTTTACTGAGAAACTCAAAAGCTTGGAAGATGCTGGATTCATATTATCATTTGTTCCATTCCAGCATATTCAACGTGGAATATTTTATAAAGTCATAGATGAATATTCATTGTTTTATTTACATTGGATTGAAAATAAACATAAAACATTATTAAAAATAGAGATGGACAATAACTATTGGCAAGATAAATATAAAACTCCAGCATGGTATAGCTGGGCAGGATACGCATTTGAAGCAGTATGCTATAAACATCTATATATAATTCGCAAAGTGTTAAACATCCCTAATGATAGCGAAGCTTCGACATGGCGATACACTCCTAAAAATACTACAGATAATGGTACACAGATTGATTTATTATTTGACAGAAATGATAAAGCTTTCACTTTATGTGAAATTAAATATACAGAAGAGCCATTTGTTATTACAAAAGAATATGCAAAAAATCTAATTAACAAAGAAGACGTATTTATTAAGCACAACAAAACATCTAAACAAATATTTATAGCACTAATATCCGCTTCTGGACTAAAAGAAAGCGTTAATTCTAAAAGCCTTATTAACGGCTTAGTAACTGCAGAAGATTTGTTTAACTAATATATAGCTTAAATAACAGACAACGCTTCCGCTATTTTCTGCACCGCGATGACTTGCAGACCAGGAATAGGATTCTTGGGAGCATTGGCTTTGGCCACTATGGCTTGCTTAAAACCTAATTTTACTGCTTCTTTGAGGCGATCTTGACCATTTTGTACTGGCCGTATTTCACCGGATAAACCGATTTCACCGAACACTACCAAATCGTTGCTTAATGGTTTATTTTTTAAACTAGAGACTACCGCTAATACTGCAGCTAAGTCTATCCCTGTCTCAGTTACTTTTACGCCACCAACTACATTAACAAAAATATCTTGGTTATAAGTAATAACCCCACCATGACGATGTAGTACCGCTAAAATCAAAGCCAATCTATTTTGATCTAGACCTACGGTAACGCGTCTTGGATTGCCTAAATGGCTTTCGTCCACCAGAGCTTGAATCTCGATTAACATTGGGCGGCTACCTTCCCAAGTAACCATAACCACACTGCCGCATACGCTAGCTTCGCTACGCGACAAGAAGATTGCTGATGGATTATTAATTTCTCGCAAGCCCTTATCCGTCATGGCAAAAATTCCCAACTCGTTAACTGCACCAAAACGATTTTTAACTGCGCGCAGCATGCGAAAACGCCCATCAGGATCACCCTCAAAATACAATACCGTATCTACCATATGCTCTAAAACGCGCGGGCCGGCTATCGCGCCATCTTTGGTAACATGACCTACCAACATGACGGCAATCCCTGTTTGTTTGGCAAAACGCACTAATTGGGCTGTGGCTTCGCGCACTTGCGTCACTGAGCCAGGAGCCGATTGGATTTGTGCTGTATACATGGTTTGAATTGAATCTATCACCATAAATGCTGGTTGTGCTTGTTGCGCGATGGTTAGGATTGTTTCTACGCTGGTTTCGGTCAATAAGTTGATCGCCATGGCTTGCAAACCTAAGCGCTGTGCTCGCATTTTTATCTGCTGTACGGATTCTTCGCCAGTGACGTATAAGACTTGATGTTGAGAACTTAAGTGTGACAGGCTTTGTAACAACAAGGTTGATTTACCAATCCCTGGATCACCACCGATTAAAATAACCGATCCGGCAACCAAACCGCCACCCAAAACACGATCTAACTCAGCGACACCGGTAGTTATACGTACCTCTTGTGTTGCCTCAACAGCAGCCAAAGAAACTAAGGTGGTTTCACTACCAGCATAGTTTTGAAAGCGCTCTACGGCGCTTTTAATCACTATTTCTGTGAGGCAATTCCACTGCCCACAGTCAGAGCATTGACCTGCCCATTTTGGGGAACTAGCGCCACATTCAGTGCAAGCATATGTATGTTTAACCTTTGCCATCTTCTGATTTTACTCAAAAATAATCTTTTTGCATATAGATAAATATTGATTGTTTGTAGGTCGATAAAGAAACCGGCAACCACGCCGAAACAGGAAATATGAATACAGAAATATTAATAAATTCGTCATTAGTAACTCATAACGGCTATCGTGAGTCCTATGAATTTGTCCTAAACGACGAGTTACGAGTTATGGAATGCGTCAGAATCGATCCTACAGCACAAAGCATCATCAGCCACATTGAAGATGCTGCGGTTGTTTTGGATGGATTGTTATTCGAACTAAATCATGTCCGGGTCAATCCACGAGTCGACAATTCACATATAATCCAATGCCTAACTCAAGCCCTAAACCAAGTTGGCGTCCAAGTTAAAAACCAGCCACAAGCCAATTCTATGGCTACCTGCTTCAAACCACTAGGTGAAATCAGCGACAATGTAAGATTCTATTTAAATAACAAGACGAAAGTCGTATTTTTGTCACCAGCAATAAGACCAACTCTAGTAATTGGTGATCTAGCAGACAAAGGGAAACATTAAAATAATAACCCCATTTATAACAGGGTTATTATTTAAAAATCTACAGTACTTTAATCGGAATTTAGATCGATTGGATCCGGGGTATCCTGCAACATAGTGTCGGAATTGTTGCTAGAACTCTTAGACTTTTTCTTAACTGCTTTTTTCTTCTTAGTTTTCTTAGGTTGCGGCGTAGTAGGAGCACTCGGTGTGACGGTAGTTGGTACTTCTTCTGTGGCAGTTGGTGCAGTGGTATTAACTATCGCGCTTGCAGCATCTGCTTCATCAGCTAACAAAACATTTGGCGACAGCGCCATCACAATTCCAGCAGCAAGAATGGTTTTTTTAAAACTCAATTTATTCATAAACTTATCCCTAAAATCATATAATGTAAATACTAACAAAGTGCTACCAATAGCATAGTATATTCTAACAAATTAACTAAAAATTAAAAACCGTTACCTATTATTAAAATTCGCTATAGCGATTCAAGCACGTGGTGCTGCAAAATGCCAATCTAACTGCCGCGCTATTTCACTTAACAACTGATGCCCACGAATACTTGTACCTTTAGGATTTAAACGCGGACTAAACGTAGCAATTCCTGCACGACCAATTGCAACAGCAACAATTAAACCTGAAATGGCATTTTTCGCTGGCAAGCCTGTGGTAACCAGGTGCATGCCAGATTCGTTATACATGCCACAGGTTGCCATGATGGATACTACTTGATTACTAGTGATTTCAGAAATAACTTTAGTGCCATCTGGTGCTACACCGCCGTTAGCTAGTAACATCGGTAAATACGCCGCTTGTTCGATGGTAGCAAGATAAGAACAAAGACTAAAATACGGTTTTAAAATTTCTTCGACATCCCCCTTTAACACACCAGTGCTTTTCATTAAATATGCTAAAGAACGATTACGATCGGCCGAACCAAACTCTGAGTTGTACACAGAATCAGAAAATGCCAAATCTGCAGCAAATAATTTATTAATCCAGCGTTTAACCCAACTTAATTGCTGCGTAGTATCACCCGGAATTCTAGCACTTAAACAAATTGCCCCAGCATTAATCAAAGGGTTAGATGGCACCGGACCAAATCTATCTAAATCGCCAATCGCCGCGAATGACAGCCCAGACGGCTCAGCATTAATCCATGAAAATACTTTTTCTGAACCAAAATCTTCCATCATACCAATCAGCAACACTAATTTAGAAACACTCTGCAAAGTAAATTGGTAGCTAGTATCGCCATTAGCCAAGGTAGTACCATCAACCAACGACACACTAGCAGCTAAAATCTCTGGATCGACACTACGTAACTCCGGAATGTAATTAGCCACATTCCCATCTTTATTCGAACGAGCAGCTGTCACCGCCTGTTCCAACACATTTGTTATCTCATCAATATCAATTTGGTTATTCATTTCTTACAATATTTTTGCTGTTTAAATTTATATTCAGCCATTTTTCTATCTAATGCCTGGCCTTGTTTAACGGTATAACCTAAACGATACTGCCGCCTAAGCTCCGTAATTTGCCGCTCTACTGTTTCACATCTAGCTGCTAAACGCAAGCGTCGCTTTTCTTCACGTCGCTGTTGCTGGGCGGCACGTCGTTGCAACAGATCTTTTTTTTGCTGTTCTTTTTGCAAAACTATTCTATAGGCTTTTAATTGTTTTTGTAGCATGCGTGCCTCTCGCGTAGAAATTGGCGGCTCAACATAAGTCATTTGACTTTGAACATCATCGGCATGGCAAGGCACTTGTTTAAATAATAATTTACCATCTGTCTGTTCACATCTAAATATATTGGCATAAAGCATATTTATACTTAATGCATACAAAATGAGTATTTTAAGCAACATGCTTAGACCCTAATTTTTGCCTTATTAATAGGGTCTATTATGCTGAAGTAGAAAATTAATTTTCTATCATGATTTCTGTGGGTAGCTGCCAATTTATTGGTTCTTCCCCGCGCGCGGCTAAAATAGAATTGATTTTCGAAAAATGTTTACAACCAAAGAAGCCATTGTGCGCGGAAAATGGCGACGGGTGCGCGGCTCGCAATACTATATGCTTGTTAACATCTATTTTATTGCCTTTAGCATGTGCATAATTACCCCATAACACAAAAACTATCGGTTTATTTCTAGTGTTTAAGTATGCAATTACTTGATCGGTAAATTGCTCCCAACCTTTACCCTGATGCGATCCAGGCTTACCCTGTTCGACAGTCAAAACCGCGTTGAGCAATAAAACACCCTGTTGTGCCCATGGAATTAAACAGCCATGTTTAACTGGTTGTACGTTGAGATCACTTAATAATTCTTTATAAATATTTACTAACGATGGCGGTGGTTTAATGCCAGGCAATACCGAAAAACACATGCCATGTGCCTGCCGTGGCCCATGATAAGGATCTTGGCCGATTATCACTACCCGTACTTGCTCAACTGGCACATAATTAAATGCATTAAAAATGTTAGCAAAACTAGGATAAATTACTTTTTGCTGCTGCTTTTCCTGCAACAAAAATGCTTTTAGGTTCACCATATACGGCGCGATAAATTCACTAGCTAAGGCTTGTTTCCAGCTTGGTTCCACAATCCAATCCTGCATGATATTATATGAAGATGCTTACAATTCCTGAAAATCTACAAGAACTGCAACAACGTTGTCAACAAATAACTGACCTGACTATTGGTCATTTAGCTGAAAAATTAGACTTTTCTGCTCCGCAAGATTTATTACACGCCAAAGGTTGGATGGGACAATTAATAGAAACTTTTTTGGGAGCTAATAGCGGCAACAAGGCACAACCAGACTTCCCGCATTTAGGGGTAGAATTGAAAACCATCCCTGTAGACAGCAATTATAAACCTCTCGAGTCTACCTATGTTTGCACAGTACAAACTAATGCAAGAACCTTAACCTGGCACGACTCATGGGTATACCAAAAATTAAAGCGCGTATTGTGGTACCGGTTTTGGCAACTACAAACAACCATAAGCTAGCTAGTCGCTGGCGCGAAATTGAATCATGCTACTTTCTCCACTTTTCCGGCTTGATAACGAATAATCTGTCGCAAGTTAAAACCTAGAACGGAAGAGTAGCCAGCTGACAGAGTAGTTTTGTCAGACTT